>ENA-UOOM01000029-UOOM01000029.1-fermentation-metagenome-genome-assembly--contig:-NODE-29-length-203908-cov-33.564554_pt1 | contig 203908 bp, 200 predicted proteins | sample MGYA00245781_ERZ724031 | MGnify/ENA primary metagenome ERZ724031 (study PRJEB28704, sample SAMN03018317) | fermentation metagenome | biome: anthropogenic terrestrial biome; feature: soil...
GGGAAACGGGATTCGAACCCGCGACCTACGGCTTGGAAGGCCATCGCTCTAGCCAGCTGAGCTATTCCCGCTCGTTGCAACGAAGTTGTCTTCGTTCAGCACGGGAAATACTACCATATGACCGGCATTCCTGCAACCTTTTTTTGAGCCTGTTTTTTAAAGAAATAAGGTGTAGGCCGTCGCTGTAGAATTCTCTAGACCCCATCTTATGTTGAGATGTTAGGCGAATCTACAACTGACATGAATAATAATGATTGAGGTAGAATTAAGATAATACGTTGCAGTTACAAGGCCGTCTAAACTCCCGCTCTAAACTCCTGCGATGAGAGAAAGTATTTTAGCCACAAAAAGACCTCCCCACGTGCCCACAACATATCCCATAAGAGCCATAAGGACTCCTATGGGAACTAAAGTTTCCTTGTATGCCGCTGCAATAATGGGAGCTGCTGCAACTGCTCCAATATTGGCTAAACTTGCTACAGCACACGTAAAAAGATCAAGCTTGATAATTTTAGCTATGATAGCCATAAGCAATGCATGGATTCCTAGAATAACAAAACCGGCTGCTAAGTAGTAAGGGGCATCAGTGAGTTCTTTAAAAGAGGCTCGGGAAGCGATAAGGCAAATAATAATGTAGAGCATGGTTAGAGATACAGGAGATGAACCAGGGATGCTGTTCATGGGTGTCATGGCACATAAGATGCCGAGGAAAGTTGCTACGATGATAGTAACCGTACTTACCGACAGGAAATCGCTCTTCCCAAAAATGTTAATAAGCATAGGCGATATAACTGAAGCAACATGACTTGATATGGCAGAAACAAAAAGGCCGGAACCTACTAATAGGGCTAAGTCTGCTGTTTCCATTTTCGTGCGAGTATTTTCTTTGATTTCAGAAAGCATTGTGCCTACAGAATCAATGAGGGAAGTATCAGTTTTCGTCCATTTGTTGAAGATTTTTGCATAGGGAACAGTAGCAAGGAGAAGAATAACCCAGATAGAATAGTTTACATTATCTACGAGAAGTGTATATCCCATAGCAGAGTCGCTGATGCCCAGGGCCCCCTGAATGGCCACCATATTGGCTGTCCCTCCTATCCAACTTCCAGCCAAAGCTCCCCATGTTTTCCACGATTCTGGAGGGAATCCATTTTTCATAAGGAGAAACATCACCACGAACCCGACCATAATGGTGATAGTTGCAGAGAAAAAACCGATGAGCATCCGAGGGCCTAGTTTGAGGATCTTTCTTATATCACATCGCAGCAACATAACGAAAATCATCGCAGGGATAAGATTGCCCCTTACTACTCGATAAGTAGCCTTAATGCTGTCATTATTTTCCCATAGCCCGACTGTAGCAAAAATCATACATGAAAGGTAAAGAATAACAGGAGGTGGCACATACTTGAAAAACGTGGAGTCCTTAAATTTCATTTCTAAAGCTGAGACAATTCCAGCAAAACAAACCAAGAACGCAAAATATGTGAAACCATTGGTGATCACTATAAACCCCTCCTTATAACGAAATATTGAGACTGCTTTTGGAGTTGAAACTTCAACAAAAAAATCCAACAGTTGCCGGCACTTACACGCCAGTAACCGCTGGATTTTATCCCCTGATATCCGTGAGCCAAACTCAAACGAACGTTAAGGACAAAGCAGCTCTATCTTTATTATGTTTTTCGTGGAGCAGTGACCTCTTTATACTTCTTTATTGCGTCTCGGTATGCTGCAATAATGGCTTTTTGAGAAGATCCAAAATATCGTGCCTGCACATCAGAAACAATAATCTCTTCATCTTGAACCAAACGACGTCCTAAAAAAATACCCTGGACAAAACTTTCCGTCACTTTAAGGGTCATAGAAACACCACAATCAAGAATCTCTTCTGTATCCTTCAACAAGATGAAAGAGATAAAAAACGCACCAAATTGTTGATTAATCGGATTTAAACTAGTCGTTTGGGAGTTCCCTACTATGAGAATAGAGTTCTCCGGATATTTTGTATTATTCGACATAATGAAATTTTACCATGCCCTTATCGTTTCTGTCTACCTTGCTAAACTTCTAAAGACGGATCTCGAATCATTATGTTATAAATTCAACTGTCAATTGAACAAAATGCAACTCCCCCCTATTTGAGGTAAAATAAATAAAAAGTTTTTTGATTTTTTAAGCGAAGGGGGAATATTTATGGTAGTGTTGCTTGTAATTCTTGCCTTTATAGTCCTCATAGTTCTTGGGGCCATTTCTATTTATAATAGACTTGTTCGTCTGGACAATCTGAAAAATGAAGCTTGGAGCGGTATTGATGTGCAGCTTAAACGACGCTTTGATCTTATTCCCAATCTTGTGGAAACGGTAAAAGGATACGCTACTCATGAACAAGAAGTTTTTGAGCGGGTCACAGAAGCACGAGCGTCTATAACTAGAGCCTATACAGTTAGGGAACGAGCGGAATCAGAAAATATGCTTTCTGGAGCGCTCAAATCTCTTTTTGCGGTGGCAGAAAATTATCCCACCTTGAAAGCAAATACAAATTTCCTTCAACTACAAGAACAACTTTCTTCTCTGGAGAATGATATCCAAATGTCTCGTAGATACTATAATGGTGCAGCTCGAGACTACAATATTGCTATCTCTACATTTCCTGCAGTGCTCATAGCACGAAACTTTGGCTACGGGAAAGCTGATTACTTTGAAGCAGCAGAAGAGACACGAACAACACCCCAAGTATCATTTTGATATTCTCAGTATGAAGAGAGGGCTTTTTGTAAAAGGGCTTTATAAAGCTGTCCTTTCTTTCTTTTTGTTTGTCTTTCTGGCATTTCCAGTGAGAGCAGAAGAAAAGATTCTTTTGTTTTCTTCTGCTGCCGCAGTAAAATCTGATTCCTCTCTTGAAGTGAGAGAAAATATTACAGTAGCTGTGGAAGGCAAAAGTATTCGGCGGGGGATATTTCGCGATTTTCCTACTATCTATAAGGGAGCGTCAGGGCGAACTGTGCGCGTAGATTTTTGGGTGAAAGAGGCGCTACTTAATGGTAACGAGGTTCCTTATAGAACTGAACCTCGTTCCAATGGAGTTCGCATCTATTTGGGTGATCCTGATAAGCTTGCACCTTTAGGGACGCAAACCTATTCTCTTTCTTATGTAACAACAGGTCAAATTGGTTTTTGGGGAGAGTACGATGAACTTTACTGGAATGTTACGGGCAACGATTGGGCATTTCCCATAGAAAAGGTAATTTTTTCTGTTACCCTTCCCGAAAAGGTCTCTTTTCTATCGGTAGATATTTATACTGGCTTCCAAGGCGAGAGAGGAAAAGATGCTAGGCTTCTTCCTGACGGATCAGTAGAAACAACAAGGCGTCTTTTGCCAAATGAAGGTCTCACGGTGGCTTACTCATGGGCTAAAGGCGTAGTATTCCCTCCAAAGCAGCCCCTTCGATATACTTTCTTCGATAAATTCGGCATCTGGTTTTTTTTAGTCACACCTCTTCTCCTCTTAACTTATTATGTGATAGTGTGGCGACGATGGGGAAAAGACCCCCTTCGGAAACCGGTAATCCCCCTCTTCTATCCTCCCGAGGAGTTAGGCCCAGGATTTTTAAGATATGTAAAGCAAATGGGAATGGATAATGTTTGTTTCACAGCCGAAATTCTTAATCTTGCTGTAAAAGGCTTTATTGTCATAGAGGAATTAACTTTAGAGGAAGCAATGGAACGTTTGAGACAAGTAGGAGAGAACGGTGTTCTCAAGGGAATCGTAGCTCTTTCTTCTAAATTGGCTGGAAGACGATATTCATTAAGACTTGTAAAGGAACGAGCTCTTTTTGAAAATTTTTCCTCAGAAGAAAAAATCCTTCTCTCTAGCCTCTTTGGTAACGGGAGGGAGGAATTATTGCTTCGGCAAAGTAATTATAAAATTTTAGAAGAAGCTCGCGAGAGGTTGGAGCAATATTACAGACAGTCTGCAAAGCCGCTTTTCTCAAAGAATACTCTCCTGTGGGCCGGAGGTTTTTTTATTCCCCTCTCTTTCTTTCTACTTCTCAGATGGGGTGGACAAATTCAACTTGCAGCTTTCTTAATGGGAGGGACAGGAGCACTTATGGTCATTGGTTCTGTTATTTTATCTGCTTGGAGAGGATTTCATAGAAAAAGGCGATTTATACCCCAAATTATTACTATTATCATGCTTTCATTATTTTTTTCTAGCCTTGCGGGGAGTTTCTTGTTTACACTGAGTAGTGCGAAAAAATCTATGCTTTTACTTCCTCTAGCCATTGCGGCTATAGCTCTTGTTTTTCGAAAGTTAATAACAGTTCGGACAGAGAGAGGCAATGATATCCTTGGTGTAGCTGAGGGACTTGCCATGTACATAAATACAGCAGAGCGGCACCGACTAGAAATGTTCAATCCTCCGGAGGAAACACCGGAAGTTTTTGAGCGCCTGCTTCCCTACGCTTTTGCCCTCGATGGAGCAAAAACATGGGCAAATCGATTTAATGAGTTACTTCGGAAAAAAGAATATCATTCCACATGGTATGTGGGGAAAGACGCTTCTATTTTTTATACCGGAGAAGGAATATCTGATATCACATCATCTGTGGCTAATTCCATCGCCTCGTCTTCTGTAGTGCCGGGCTCTTCTAGCGGAAGGGGTGGCGGCGGTTTCGCCGGTGGCGGTGGCGGCGGTGGTGGTGGTGGTGGCTGGTAGGCCCCTCCCTTTTTTCTGGCAATAGCAGTTAAAGGGGCTCTAAAAAGTACAAACAATTGAATTGACAATACCTCTGAAGAAAGATATATTCCTCATTAAATACAGGAGGAAGTAAAACAATTGGGATTTATTGTTACTTTCTTCAAATCTAAAAGGGAGGGTCTTAATTGAAAAAGTTCATCGTTTTCTGCCTTGCCTTATTCTGTATGCTTACGGCTTCAATGGCTGCTGCTGATTCTCCGTCTCAGCTTCGTTTTATGGCGGGACCTCCGGGAGGCAACTGGTTTGCTCTAGGTGGTGCCCTAGCTGATCTCTGGTCCCATGACACAATCCCTACGACGAGTATCACAGGTGGTGCTGTTGCCAATATTATCAATGCTGATAAGGGCAAAGGCGATCTGGGTTTCTCTAATACGTCCATGGTTGCCGTAGCCCAGAAAGGCGCTGGTGCTCCTTTCGAAACTCCCGTTGACAATGCGACGATCTTAGCAAACCTATACACTCAATATACCTATTTCATTGCTCGCAAAGATTTTGTAGAAAAACATAACATAAAATCCTTGGATGATCTGGTAGCTCGGAAAATCCCAACTCGTTTTGCTACGTTGAAGACTGGTACAGGATCTGAGTTCATCGTCAATGGCATTTTTAAGTCTGGCTTTGGGCTTGACTACCGCGAAGCTCTTAAAGAATGGGGTGGCTCTGTAGAGTATGCTTCTTACTCTGGTGGAGCAGATCTCATTGCCGATAATCATCTAGATGTATTTGCCTTCTCAGTGGGCAAAATTGCTTCTATTGTTATGCAAATTGAGAGCCAGACCGATATCGTTATATTGGGAATGGAACAAGAAACTCTCGATAAGGTGGGATCAGTCTACGGTACTGTAACATTTACGGTAGATCCTGGTATCTATAAGTCAGTTACCGATACGCCTATTAAGGTGGTAGGAGACTACACCTGTATCGTGGTACGTAACGACTTGGATGAAAAAATTGTTTATGATCTCTGCAAAACAATGTATGAAAACCAAGAAACTCTATCTAAGGCTGTTGTAGATATGAAGGAGTTAAATCCTGCGACAGCAATTCCTGCAGCTCCTATTAAAAGTCATTCCGGAGCTATGAAATATTGGGCAGAGGTCGCTGCGAAATAAAATTAGGGGATGTTGCACATTCTTGACAACTAAAGGCGGGCTTCAAGCCCGCCTTTATCGTTCATGTTTTGTTGGAGAGGAGGTTGTTTTTTAATGAGAAAACTTGATGGCATTGTGGCAAAGGTTCTATATGTCTACATTCTAGCTATGGGATTTTTTCATCTCTACACAGCTGTTTTTGGATCTTTTGAGGCCTACCTCCAACGGGCAATTCACCTCACTTGGGTGTTGCCTATGGCTTTCGTGATCTATCCCTTCAAATCTTTAAAAAAAGGCCAGCTTCCTGAAACAAAAGTCCCTTGGTACGATTGGATATTAGCTGTAGCATCAGCTATTCCGGGTTTGTATATTGTAATGAACTATGAACAAATCATGATGCGCATGCAGGGTGTTGACGATCTCACTGCTGTCCAATTAGTTCTTGGTACGTTACTGATCATATTGTTATTGGAAGCAACGCGCCGTATTGTAGGGCTGCCTCTTGTGATTGTAGCAGTGATTTTTACAGTCTATACCTACGTATGTGACGCTAGTTTTCTCCCTACAGCACTTCGTGGTGTCCCTACAGAATTTGATAGGATCATAGAAGGGATGTTTCTCACAGATGAGGGAATTTTCTCGTCATCTTTGGGAGTATCAGCAACTTTCGTTATGATCTTTCTCATTTTTGGTGGGTTCCTTGAAAAGAGTGGTGTCGGCGAATATTTTATGGAGTTTGCACAAGCCTTTACGGGAACAGCAGCTGGAGGTCCCGCGAAAATAGCTGTGGTTAGCTCTGCTCTCTTTGGATCCATTTCTGGCTCTGCTGTGGCTAATGTCTATGCTACAGGTTCTTTTACAATTCCTTTGATGAAACGTATTGGCTATAAACCCCATTTTGCGGCTGCTGTGGAAGCTGTTGCCAGCTCTGGAGGACAGCTTATGCCCCCAATTATGGGTGCAGGGGCATTTGTTATGGCTGCCCTTTTAGGTGTCCCGTTCAACAAAATCATGGTTGCTGCTATCCTCCCCTCTTTATTCTATTATGGAGCAGTACTCTTAATGGTTCACCTCGCTGCCGTGAGAGATGGGCTTAAGGGACTTCCTGCAAAAGATCTTCCCTCTAAAAAAGCTGTACTCAAAAAACTCTACATGATGTCACCAATTGTTCTCTTAGTTTATATGCTTCTAGCGGGATATACCCCAATGTATGGGGCTATTTCGGGTATTGTTTTGGCATGGGTTATGTCTCTTCTCGACCCCGCCAAACGCATGGGGCCTAAACAAGTTATAGAGGCTATTCACGATGGAGCCAAAAATATCCCTATTATTTGTACAGCATGTGCCTCTGCAGGGTTAGTAGTTGGTTCCGTGGCTTTATCGGGCATTGGGTTTAAGTTTGTCGGTGCTGTTATTGGAATTGCTCGTGGAAATTCTTTCCTAGCATTGATCCTTATCGCCTTGGTTTCTCTAATTCTTGGCATGGGGTTGCCTACTACTAGCGCATATATTCTTGGAGCAGCGTTAGGTGTACCGGCCCTTGTGAAAATGGGCTTTCTGCCCTTAGCAGCACATCTATTCGTATTCTACTACGCTATTGTATCCAACATAACTCCACCAGTGGCTCTTGCTGCTTATGCTGCTGCATCCATCGCAGATTCGTCACCTAATAAGACAGGTTTTACAGCCTGTAGATTAGGTATCCTGGCTTTTATTGTACCTTTTGCCTTTTGTTACGATTCAGGCCTTATCCTTCAGGGTTCTTTGATGGAGAACCTTATGTCTGTACTTAGTGGCGTAGGGGCACTTACTGGAATAGGATTTGCTTTGACAGGTTATGCTCGTGGACCTCTACCTTTATGGCATAGAGCCGCTTTTGTTGTTTCTGCTCTCGCAGCCCTTTATCGACAACCTTTAGTCTCTATAGTTAGTGTGATACTCACATTAGTTTTATTTTTGTTTTCTAGACCTAAACCTATTGAAGTTTCCAATTAATACGTCCTGTAAGTAAACATAAATGCAGGAGGATGGCATAAAAGAGCCACTTCCTGTATTTATGTTTTGTGTTAATAGTTTCTTATACTGGCAAAGTCATGACATCCAGAGGATTTATACGAAGCCCGACACTGTCTCCTTCAGAGAATATGGGGATGTCTCTGGAATAAGGTTCAAAAGCATGAATGAGGTTGCCTGGTTCTATTTCTATAGCATATTCCATTTTATCTCCAACAAAGACCCTGCTCAGCACTCGTCCTTTTAATATAGAACCCTCAGGAGGGCCTAAACGAACAGACTCGGGCCGAACTACAAGAGCCACTTCTTCCCCTTCTTTAAAGCGTTTTTTTTCATTGTTACGAATAGCCATTACATGCCCGTAAATAAAAACATCCATTTCTTTATCTCGAAAAGCCTTGACCTGCCCCTTAAATATGTTGGCCTGTCCGATAAAGTCAGCAACAAAAAGAGTTGCAGGGTTTGCATAGAGTTCAAAAGGAGTGGCAACTTGTTCCACTTTCCCCTTATTGAGGACTACAATTCTATCAGCTATAGAGAGGGCTTCCTTTTGATCGTGAGTAACGTAGATACACGTGATACCCAGTTTCTTTTGCAACTGACGAATTTCAGCGCGCATATATATTCGTAGTTTCGCATCGAGGTTGGATAGGGGTTCATCCATTAACAAAACGTTAGGATTAGTAACAAAAACTCGAGCCAAGGCTACGCGTTGCTGTTCTCCACCTGAAAGTTGGTTAGGGAAACGATTTTCAACTTCTTCAAGTCCTACCATATGAAGGACTTGAGCTACAAGCTTTTTCCTCTCTTCTTGAGAAACACCCCGAATTTTCAATCCATAAGCCACATTATCGAAAATATTCATATGGGGGAAAAGAGCGTAATTTTGAAAAACGAACCCAATCTTTCGTTTGTTCACTGCCATTTCGGTGATATCTTCCCCATCGATCAAAACGCGCCCTTCAGTAGGTCTCTCAAAACCAGCTATCATTCGCAAGATCGTTGTTTTTCCACAACCAGAGGGGCCTAATAACGTAACAAGTTCTCCAGATTTGACATGAAGATTAACGTTATCTACTGCTTTAAAAGCTTCTTTTCCTCTGTGAAAAATTTTTGATAAATTGTGGAGAGAAATGGAGAGAGACATTTCTTACGGCCTCCTCAACTGACGGTAATAATTTGGGTAGATGATATGAAACAAAACTGCTATAGCCCCTATAGCGATAAAGACAATAAGTACTAGAACTACTGAAAAGGCTGCTGCCTGAGCGAAGAGAAGTTCAGTAATACACTCAAGAATACGGATGGTCAGCAAGCTCCAACGCACCGATACTAAAAATATTGTGGCACTGACAGCTGTCATGGAAACCACAAAAAGGTAGCGCATACCTGTGATAACTGCGGGCATAATCAATGGCAGTGTTACCCTGAAAAAAGTTGTAAATCGAGAAGCTCCAAGGCTTAAAGAAGCCTCCTCTATAGAAGGATCTATTTGCTGCAACGATGCTATTGTAGCTCTTATTCCCGTAGCATCATAACGAGAAACACAAAGAGCAACAATAATAGACATGGTACCGGTGAGCACTATGGGGCCCGAGTTAAAGGCTACGGCATAAGCAATACCTATAACTGTTCCGGGCAAGACGTAGTTTAGGAGGGACGTAAACTCTAATGTTTTTCTCCAAGGAAGATCTTTACGATTTATCAAGTAGCCGGTAGTTACTCCTATGGCACTACCAATAAAGGTCGATATAACAGCTATAAGAACTGTATCTTTTACAGCTTTCCACCCTACCGTGAAAACATAGACATAGTTTTCTAGGGTAAAGCTATTATCTACCCCCCACACTTTCATTAAAGATCCTAAAAAGATAATGGAATAGAGGAATATTATAAATAACGTTATAGCTGAAATAATTATCAACATAAGTGTCTCTGCAAAAAATCCGCCTCCCTTGACAACAGAAGGGGCTCCAGCTTTACCTGTAATTGTTATATAACTACGTTGCTCCACCCAGTAGTGTTGCAGCAAATATACTAGAAGAGCGGGGACCAACAGTATAAAAGAAATGGTGGCTCCACCCTGGATATCGTACATGCCCGTAATCTGCAAGTAGGCTTGAGTAGTTAGTACTGGAAAGGTATGATCTGCCATTACTAGCGGTGTGGCAAAATCTGCCAGAGAGCTTCCAAATAAGAGCAGGAAAGCATTAGCAAGCCCTGGTATGCTCAGTGGTAATGTTACAGTTCGGAAAGTCCCCCATGGAGTATTGCCCATGCTCATGGCAGCATCTTCTAAGTTAGGGTCAATGGCTTTGAGCACTGCGGTAAGAGTCAAAAATGCTACGGGGAAATATGTGAGAGTTTCAGCTATCCACGTTCCCCAAAAGCCGTATATATTAAAATCTGGTGCGTGAAGTAATTTCAATAACAAACCGTTAGGCCCTAACACCATAGTAAGAGCAATGCTGCTCGTAAAAGGTGGTGAAACAAAAGGAAGCACAACAACAGCTCCCAAAAACCACTTGACAGGTCGGGGCAAGGGTATCCTCGTTACTGCGAAAGCAAAGAGAAATCCTATAAAGGTTCCTGTAGTGGCCACAGCCGCAGCTAGTGCGAGGCTATTAAAAAAGGCTTTACGATTGTACCAGCTCGTAAGTACCTTTATCAGGTTTATTAAGCTTGCTCCGCCATCAGTGGTAAAGACTATATAGATCAACCGCACTAATGGGTAGAGTACGAAGAGCCCTAAAAACCCCCATAGCCCTACCCAAAGTGGTACGAGTGCGGGATCAAGTCTTGTAGATTTATCGAAGGACCTCATTTATCCAGCGCTCAACGAGGCGATCGCGGTTATCTCCAGCCCACTTAATATCTAGGGGGAGCACGTTAACCTTCGACATATCCAGCCCTGGATTAGAAATTTTCACATCGGGATTGCTGGGAATCAGATTGATTTGGCTTCCCTCATAAATTCTCTGCATCCGTTCTGTGGAGGCCCAATCCAGAAATTTTTTTGCAAGGTCTGGACTTTTAGCTCCCTTTACAAGAGCCATAGCCTCTATCCCAGCTACAACACCTTCCTTGGGATAGCTAATAGTCACATCGTAGCCTTTCTGTTGCATTTCAAGGGCATCTACAAGGAAGAAGATGCCACCTGCAGCCTGTCCTCTTGCTATAGGCAATGCACCACCGGCACCGCTTTTAGTATAGATTTGAACGTTGTCGTTGAGTTTCTTCTGGTATATATAAGCTTCATCTTCGCCCATAGCTTCGATAATACTAAGAATACGATACATAGCAGTTCCAGATGTTCTGGCATCAGCCATCTGAAGCTGGCTCTTGTATTCTGGGCGGAGTAGATCTTGCCAAGATGTGGGGGCTTCCACATTGTGATCTTTTAAAAATTTGGTATTGAACATAAAGCAGATAGGATCTATTGCAACACCAGTCCAATATCCATCAGTATCTTTAAATGTGTCTGGAATACGTTCGGCCCCTTGTGGCTTATAAGGCTCAAATAGCCCCTTAGGAATGCCATTGACGAAAGCTTCAGCCATATTCCCAAAAACAACATCGACCTGAGGATTTTTCTGCTCTGCTTCCAGCCTGGCTTGCACTTCTCCAGAAGAAAATCTCATCCAATTCACTTTAATGCCTGTATCTTTTGTAAAAGCACTGAATATTGCTTGAGCATATCGCTCAGACCATATGGTATACGCATTGAGTTCTGGTTGCGCTGCTGTAGCAATGCCCGATAAGAGAATAGTTCCTAAAATAGCGAGGGTAACTACTTTACCCATAACACCGTTCTTTTCCATGTTGCACACTCTCCTCTTTGTCTATTGTTTCTATAAATTTAATATAGCGGTTAACCCTCTTACTCTCTATATCCAGATATGGGCTAAAAAACAAGGAATGTGGCTCTATCAAGGCATGCTATCAAAAAAGTTTTTTAAAAAGTTTGTCTCTCTTCTTCTGAAAGGTAATCAACTCCTGCTAGGGATTCTATATGATGACGAAGTTCATGAATAATAGTATCCTCTATTTCCTTTCCCCATTCTTCTAAAGAAGCGCCCTCTAATATGTCGACAAAAGATCCGTAATAAAGAAGGATGGTCTTCCCCATAAAGGGATCCTCCACATATTCCCCCATTATCAGACTTTCAGCCTCTTCTTTTTTCTCGTCAAGAACAATAATTCCTCCGTTAAGCTGCTTAAAAAGCTCTCTTGGCAATTCTTCCACGATCTCATTTGTCGTTTTACGAAACTTATTAATATTCATGTCTGAATGCCTCCAGAAGGATTTTTTAAAATTATATCCTATCTCCTCGTTAATCTTGACAATGCCACTTTAAGAAGATAATGTTGCCAATAATATTCTACAAATTAAACATCGCATGAAGGGCGGATATTACTTCTTCAGGGAAGGGGCCTCTGTCCTGAAGAAGCTAACCAAAAGGGGGGATGTAACCGTATGTTTAAAGAAATGAGACGTAAAGACCGGGAACTTTCTAATAAAGAGGCTCTGGCACTGCTTGAATTGGGAAACTATATGGTGTTTTCTACCCTTTCGCAGGACGGATATAGTTATGGGGTTCCTCTCCATTATGTTTTCATAAACAACACCATATATTTTCACTGCGCTATGGAAGGGCACAAACTTGAAAATGTCGCCCACAACGACAAAGTGTCAATTTGTGTGATTGGTAAAGTTGAAGTAGTGCCGGAAAAGTTCGCTACGAACTACGAGAGTGTCATAGCTTTCGGAAGGGCTAAAGAAATACTCGGCGAAGAAAAAGAATGGGCATTGAGCGCCCTCATCGCGAAATATTCACCGGAGCATATCTCTGAAGGGAGAGAATATATAAAACGAGCTTCCGACAAAACAAAAGTTATAGGCATTACTCTTGAAAGGATTACCGGAAAGGCTAGAAGGGGCTAAAAGTTAATATCTTTAAAGGGCTTTAGTTTTTTAGTCGGATGTTGTAGGTTACGGGGGCTATCCCTTTTTGTGAAAGGTGTTTCAGCAGGCAATCACGACAAGCGTCGCTCGGCGCTGTGGGGTATCTTTTGAAAAAAGCCTAACATTTTCGACGTATCCCTTAATTGTATAAGGGGCGGCTTGTTCAGCCCTTCGTAAGGCTATGAAACGCCGTAGGGTAAATCCCCAAGTTTGAGGCGCAACCGACTTAATGTTAACCACTGTGGCATGGTGGCAGATTCCATGCTATTATTCCCCTCTTCAATGCAAGGTTTTGACATGGAAAATCCGCTTGTTTTTGACCCCCTGCCAGGGGTTTTCCCGAGTCTTTTTGGGGAAAGTCAGGAAAAGGTTAAAAGACATGAAAAATGGGTACTGTCTATATTCAGTACCCATTATCTATTCTTGGTCGGGGCGAAAGGATTCGAACCTTCGACCCCCTGCTCCCAAAGCAGGTGCGCTAACCAGACTGCGCTACGCCCCGACATCCTATACCTATTATATGGTGGAGCTGGGGGGATTTGAACCCCCGGCCTCTTCCGTGCGAAGGAAGCGCGCTCCCCCTGCGCTACAGCCCCATATGGCCAACGGCGATTATTGTAATGATGGGGAGAGATATTGTCAAGGTGCTCTCTACCAAAAGAAGCCCCCTCTTGCTCATTATACCCTTATTCCTTAAAATGAACCTTCTAGAACGTAGAAAAGAAGGGGAAATTATGACGTACGGTCCAGAATTAGTATATGCGTGGTGTAGAGAACTTCTTAAAAAAACAATCAATCAACGAATTACCAAGGCAGAAGGGGCTGAAAATTGGGTTACATTGCGTTTCTCACAGCTTCCTACTCCTTTTTTTGTAACGTGGGACCCTCGGTACTATGGATGTGGATGGGTTACAAATGAAGATATAGGTATTTTAGGCCGTTTTTCTACGGGAAAATCCCGTTTTGTTGAGGCTTTGAAGAGCCATCTCCTGCGTTGCGAACTTATAGATGTGAAACAACTTGATTTCGATCGAGTTCTGGTGCTTTCCTTTTCCAGAACTGTAGGAGCAGGATTCCATGTCCAGAAAAAATTAGTTATAGAGTTTATGGAAAGAAATAGCAATATGATTCTTCTTGATGAAAATAACGTTATTATTGACTGCGCAAAACATATACATCCAGACGTTAACCGTTATAGAACTATCGCCCCTTCGTATTCTTACGTTTCTCCTCCTCCCCTTCAAGGGAGAACCATAACAGAACTTTCTGCTTCGACAATAACACCAGAGGTTGTTTCTGAGATAAAAGGCTTAGGAAAAGGACTTCGACAGTATATTAGTGAGCATTGGGCTATAAAATTACCCTCTGAATGGATGCAGATTCTCAATTCTATTTATGACGTGGCGCCAAGAGAAAGTTCCGTTATGCAATATTTAAATTCATACCTCACCATCTTTCCTTTCTTGCTGCTAGGAGCTACTCCCGTAGTAACACAAGAGGCTCTTCATGCGGGGAGGTTGTGTATGTTCTATCCTCTGCTAAAAGAGAAAAGCAAGAATCTTAAAAGGGGAACGTTGAAACTCTTAAAAAAAGAAACCCGTTCTTTAAAACGTCATTTACAAGGTGTGGAAAAGCAAAAACGAGAGGCGGGAAAAGCTGATTGGTATAAAAATTGTGGAGATTTGATTCTAGCCAATATCAGGGCTATTCCGTATAGAGCAGGTATGGTTCGCCTTTCCGGATGGTCTGAAGAGGGGGAAATTTCTTTGGAAATACCATTGGATCCTGATAAAAACCCCTCTGATAATGCTGCATGGTTTTTTAAAAAATATAAAAAAGCAAAAGGGAATCTTCTTGAAATAGAAAAGAACATTTTGAAGTTGAAAGATAAAATAGAGGACTTAGAAGAACAAATCGATGTTCTCTCAGACCTTGAAATTCCAACAGTCATTGATTCAGTATGTAGAGATATCCAAGGATGGGTTCTCCCTACTCAGAAAAAGGCTAAAAAGGGGAGAAAGGAAGCTCCTAAACCCCCTCATTTAAGGATTGAATATGAAGATGCTCAGGTACTGGTAGGGCTCAATGCGAAAGGGAATCGCCATGTTACCTTCAGAGAGGCTGGATCTGGAGATATTTGGCTACACGTGCATGAAATTCCAGGTTCTCATGTGATTATAAAAGGTTTTACCGGAACGAAAGAGGACCTTGAAGGATCCTTTCTTCTCCTTTTGGCAGCCTCACTAGCGGCTTATTTCAGCAAAGCTAGACATACATCAAAAGTACAAATAGATTATACAGAGAGAAAACATGTGCGGCATATACCAGGGGGGGCTCCAGCACATGTTACCTATACTCATCCTTTTACTGTTATGGCAAATCCAATGGACTGGAAAGAGTTTTTTGAAGAAAAAGGCGTAATTCTTGAGGAAGAGTGACTCTAAAAAAAAGCTTTTCCCCCGAAGATGGATGGGCAAAGGCTAATTGCCATGCGTGAAGGAAAATGCGTTCTGCTTTACGTTTCAGGCTTTGTTTCGTTCCATATAAAGTGTCTCCCACTAAAGGACAGCCTATAGCTTTCAAGTGAACTCGAATTTGGTGAGTTCGTCCTGTGAGGAGGTGACATTGAATGAGACTTAGGCCTTTATGGGTCCACAGTACCTTATATTCCGTTATGGCAGGACGTCCGTTTGAGATAATAGCCATTTTTGTACGATTACGAACGCTACGCCCTATGGGCGCATTGATAAAACCAGAAATAGAAGAAGGCTTCCCTACAGCAAGGGCCAAATATACCTTCTTAACTTCTCTCGAATGGAATTGATGCTGAAGATTCAAGAGAGCTTTCTCATTTCTAGCAACTACAATAAGTCCTGAAGTGCCTTCATCGAGACGATGAACAATGCCTGGGCGAGTTGTATCTCCAAATTTTCCTATATCAGGATATTTATATAAAAGCCCGTGTACTAAAGTTCCGTGCCAATTGCCTGGAGCTGGGTGGACTACCACACCTGAAGGTTTGTTGATAACTAAAATATCTTTATCTTCATAGATGGTATCAAAAGAGACAGGTTCTGGCTCCACTTCAAGTTTTTCAACGGGAGGCAAACAGACTGAGATCTCTATATCTCCAGAGAGCTTTAATGCGGGTTTTACTTTTCGTTGGGAATCTGTTATTCGAATGTTTCCGGAAGATATAAGCTTTTGTGCGTAATTTCGTGTGATTCCTAACTCTGAAGCAAGAAAAACATCCAAGCGCATCTCTAGTTTCGCTTCGCTGGGATTTAGAACTATAAGTTGTTCATGGTTGTTTTCTTCCAGAAAATCCTCATTTTCATAGTTTGTTTCTTGCATAAGAATCGCTCCTGTAAAAATACCAGAGGCGGAATGAACTCCGCCTCTGGTAGGTAACTCTATCATGTTTTGTATTTTTTTATTCCCCTACCACTTCAGTGCAACGAGGGCACAAACCATTTTCATTATGCTTTTCCGAGAATTTCCAGCACCTTGGGCACTTTTCTCCTAAAGCTTTGTCTACACCTATAACTAGACCTGTCTCCTCATCTTCCCATACTATGGCACAAGACGAAACAGTTTCAACCCATTTAAAGTCAGAAACGATGGCAAACATTGCCCAGTCCTCTGAAGAAAAGGCCGCATCAGTATATTCTTTTTTCTTCTGTACCTCTACTCTTGCTTCGAGAGCATGTCCAATAATACCAGACGTTCTTGCTGTTTCGAGAGCTCTACTAACGGCTCCTCTCACAACGAGAACCTGCTGCCACTTTTCTTCCAAAGAAGGATCTATTTGAGTAGAATCGATTTCCGGCCAATCTGAGAGAAAAACACTCTTCGGCAAAGTGCTATCAATTTTTCTCATCTCCTGCCAGATTTCTTCAGCAGTGAAACTGAGGATTGGGGCAAGCATGCGAGTCATGACATTAAGTATTTGCCACATAGCTGTCTGACAACCACGGCGAGAAACAGAATCAGTAGCATCTGCATAAAGCCGGTCTTTACTTACGTCTAAAAAGAAAGAACTCAGCTCGTTTACGCAGAACTGATGGATCACAAAAGTGGGAATATGAAATTCGTAGTTCTCAAATCCCTGCGTGGAACGATCAATCACTTCGTTAAGAACAGAAAGCACCCACTTATCTATTTCCAGGAAGTCATTATAAGCCACGGTATCTTTTGCAGGATCAAAGTCTGTTAAGTTCCCAAGTAGATAACGAGCCGTATTCCGGATACGTCTGTAAGATTCTGTTAAATTATTGATAATCCCCTGGGAGATTCGAATGTCATTTCGATAGTCGGTAGAAGCTACCCATAGCCGTAAAATATCAGCTCCGTACTTATCGATAACTTCCTGAGGCCGGATGATGTTCCCTATAGATTTCGACATTTTTTTGCCTTCTCCATCCACGATGAAACCATGGGTCAAAACACTCTTATAGGGAGCCTTATTGCGAATAGCGACAGATGTTAACAACGAGGTTTGGAACCAGCCACGATGCTGATCACTGCCTTCTAGGTAAAGGTCAGCAGGCCATCGCAACTCTGGGCGAGTCTCAAGCACCGCAAAGTGACTGACTCCAGAGTCAAACCATACGTCCATAATATTTTTATCTTTAGAGAGGTTATGGCTTCCGCAATGAGGACAGACGGCGAGGTCTCCTAATAGCTCTTGGGTAGAAAGTTCCCACCAAATATTCGTTCCTCCCGTTCTCACCTTGTCCTGAATTACACGAATAAGCTCTGGTTTCAGAATAAGCTCGCCACAATCATCACAATAAAATGCCGGGATAGGAACACCCCAGACTCGCTGCCGGCTAATACACCAGTCAGATCGGTCTCGTACCATGTTGTAAATTCTGTCTTTTCCCCAATCTGGGATCCAATTCACGTTGTTTTCAATAATTTTAAGAGCTTCATCTCTAAAGTCCGCTACAGATATGAACCACTGTTCAGTGGATCGGAAGATAACGGGTTTCTTACATCTCCAACAATGCGGATAGGAGTGTACTATCTTCCCCTGTCCAAGTAGCCTCCCATTTTCAGTTAAGACATCGAGGACTTTTTTAGCTCCTTCATCTAGAGAGAGACCACCAACAAGAGGGGTATCTTTAAAGAAGTGTCCACTCTCATCTACTGGGTTATATATATCTATACTGTACCGAACCCCAGTCTCATAGTCTTCCACTCCGTGGCCAGGTGCAGTATGTACACATCCGGTGCCTGTGTCGAGAAGAACATAATCAGCCAGCACAATGGGTGTTTCCCTTTCAACGTAAAAGGGGTGAACTGCTAATTCGTTCTCTAATTCTCTTCCCTTACACGTGTATAAAACACGACCAAACTCCAGACCTGTTTCTTTTGACACAGATTCAAGAAGTTCTTGGGCTAATAAGTATACCTTATCGCCACTTTCCACAAAAACATAGTCATATCCAGGACCGATAGCAACAGCCATGCTAGCAGGAAGGGTCCAAGGTGTTGTTGTCCACACTACAACATTAACATCTCGGTCCTGTAGCACCTCTATTTTCTTTCCAATCTCGGGCAAAGAGTAGGCTATGAAGACAGAAGGAGATGTTTCATCCCAATATTCAATTTCAGCTGCTGCCAGAGCTGTCTGACAATCAATGCACCAATATACCGGCTTGTGTCCTTTGTATACCAACCCTTTTTCTACGAGGTCTGCAAAAGCCCCTAGTTGCGCTGCCTCGTACCCCGGCTTCAAAGTGATATAAGGATTTTCCCAGTCGCCAAGAGCTCCTAGGCGGATAAAATCATTCCGCTGAATATCCAGAAACTCATGAGCATATTTTTCGCATTTTTTTCTCAATTCCAAAGGATCAACAGTATCCTTTGATAGGCCATGAGTTCTAAGAACGTGAAGCTCTATAGGAAGACCATGAGTATCCCATCCAGGAACATAGGGAGCAAAATATCCCTTCATCATCTTATATTTGGGAATAAAATCTTTTAATATTTTGTTAAAAGCCGTTCCTATATGTATATTCCCATTGGCATAAGGGGGTCCATCATGAAGAATGAAGGACTCTTTCCCTTCCTGTTTTTTTAACATCTCGTGGTAAACATCAATATCTTTCCAGAACCTCAAAAATTCGGGCTCGCGTTTCGCCAAATTGGCCCTCATAGGGAAAGACGTCTGAGGGAGTTTGAGAGTATCCTTGTAGTCTTTTGCCAAAATATATACCTCCTTTCAAATAGGAAAACGCCGTCTCCATAAAGCAGAGACGGCAATTTTATAACTTGTAGATTCTAACACAACTTTGATTCTTATGAAATGCTATCCTGCCGGCTCAATCTCTTTTCCCGCCTTTTTTACCTGGATAAAATGGGTAATTATCAAAATAATCAACCCTAACATGTCACTTTGCCATCCAGGTATCAACAATCCAAGAGCTCCTCCTAAAGCGATAAGTCGCAACCACCAAGCCATTTTTGTTTTGTAGAATCCTATAGTACTCATACCAAGGAGGAATACACCTAGTATAGCTGTAATAATGGCTAAGGTAAATGGCCATGGTTTGAAACCGACGAGAACAAGCATTGGATTATATACATAAATAAATGGAACAAGGAAACCCGCGAGAGCCAACTTAACAGCCGTAACTCCTGTGCGCATAGGGTCAGCTCCAGCTATTCCAGCTCCTGCATACGCTGCTAAAGCTACGGGGGGGCTCAAATCAGCTGCTATACCGAAATAAAGGACAAACATATAGGCTGCCATAGGTGGAACATTGAGTTGAAAAAGCGCTGGCGCTGCGATAGTGCTTGTGACAATAAAATTAGCTGTTGTTGGAAGGCCTGCGCCGAGCAAGATACAGGCTATCATAGTTAATACTAATGTAAATAAAAGATTACCACCTGCGATAGTGACAATAGCACTTGCTATTCGTAACCCCAACCCCGTAAGGGTGGCCGTTCCTACTACGATACCTACTGTAGCACAAGCACAGGCTACACCTAGCGCACCTTTTGCTCCACTTTCCAACGCCATTTTTAGCTTAGGCAACGTTAAGCGAGTTTCTTTGTTGAAAAAAGAGATAATAACTGTAGCGATAATTCCATTATAAGCTGCTTTTAAGGGAGTGTACCCAGCGAGGAGGAAATAGATGATCACGACGAGCGGGATAAGCAAATGTCCCTTGCCTCTCAATAATTTGAAAAGGTTAGGAAGTTTTTCTCGAGGTAATCCTCGTAACCCAAGTCTCGTTGCTTCAAAATGGACCTGTACCATAACTGCAAAATAGTACAGGAGCGCAGGAACGACAGCGGCTAGGGCAACTTCAACATAAGGTACACCCATAAATTGAGCCATAATAAAAGCGGCAGCTCCCATAACAGGAGGCATAATCTGTCCCCCTGTCGAGGCTACTGCTTCTACAGCCCCGGCAAAATAAGGTTTGTATCCCACACTTTTCATGAGAGGGATAGTGAACATGCCTGTAGTACATACATTGGCCACAGAAGATCCTGAAACAGATCCCATCAAGCCTGAGCTTAGCACGGCTACTTTGGCTGGTCCCCCTGTAGCTCCACCAGCCAGGGCCATCGCAAGATCAATAATAAAACGCCCCATTCCAGTTTGTTCCAATACGGATCCGAACAAAATAAACATAAACACAAAGGTAGCTGATACGCCTAGAGGAATACCAAAAACTCCTTCTGTGCCTAAATACATATGGTTGATAATTCGAGTGATATTAAATCCTCGATGTTGAAAAATTTGAGGAAAAGATCTACCAAAGTAGCAATAAATGAGGAAGAAAATAGCAATACATGGCAATACCGGACTCGATACTCTTCGTGTCGCTTCGAGAAGAAGAGCTATGCCGATAAAGCCTACAGCAATATCCATACTTGTAGGGAGCCCTGCTCTATTCACCATTTCTTCGAATTCTACAACAAGATAAAGCGTAGCAAAGGCCGCGAGAACAGCAAAAACAAAATCATACCACGGGACACTGTTTTTACTGCTCTTTGCTGTTGCAGGATAAAGTAGAAAAACAAGTACGAGTACAAATGCGAGATGCGTAGCTCCCTGCTTCATAGCTAAAAGCAAGCCAAAACCTGCAGTGTAGAGATGGAAAAGAGACATTCCAACTGCCAAAACGGTAACAAATACTGCTTGCCATCCAGAAAGATCACGATATCTTGCTTCTGTGTCGAATTGGCGCCGAAGTTCATCAAGGTCGATAATAGAGATTGGTTCAGTTACAAGGTCTGGATTAACATTGTTGTTTTTTTCATCCAAAAATCTCCACCTCCAGTCTTTTTCGTTCCTCTAGGTTGCTTTATTTAGAGAGGTATTTAAAGCAAAGAAGATTCTTTCTTAAAAAACAAAGGAGATTGTGTGATTTTCAAATAAAGGACTCTGTCTGGTACAATCTCAAACAGATTCACTTTTCCAGTGATCTCTGAAGAAATCCAATTACGACCTAACTCTTTATTCCCTATACGAACTGCTAATTGTTCCCAACGATATGTACTTCCACGTATTATCATCCAATCTTTTTCCATAAAAAAATGACTACGCAAAGGAGCTTCTGTTGGTAACCCTGCATTATGTGATCGGAACCGTTCTTCCCATAACCATAATTGTGGCCCTGAAACAACATAAATGTCTTCCACAGGAGTTTGCTCTACTGAATGTACATAGCCCATGGAAAATCTTGTTCCAGACGGTATTACTGCCGAAAATACCTCACGGTCTTTTGTGTATAGAGAAAGCTTGTAAACAGGGGCAAATGTTATAAAAAGAATTGAAGAGACAAGGGTTAAAATTAGAATTTTTAGAATTCGGCAATTTTTCGTCAATTGTCCCCCCTTCCGATTTTTCAGTCTTTTCAACAGGCCACAAAAAGGATTATACTCGCATTACATATTGTTTGACAACTGAAATACGGAATCAAACGAAGAATGGGCCTAAAAGCCCGATATCTGAAAGTTATATGGCGGACCTGAGGCGATTCGAACGCCTGACCTACGGCTTAGGAGGCCGTCGCTCTATCCACTGAGCTACAGGCCCGCTCGGGACGGCGATTATGTTATCACGAGGCTGGGAAGAGTGCAACTATCACTATGAGCGGCAGTATTTTGCAAAATGTAGGTATAGATCGTGCTCTTTTGCAAAATTTTTCTCAAAGAGCTTTACTGAAAGTTCCGTATCGGAAGCTAGTTGGGTTGATAAAGCTTGGCGATTAGGGAAACGTCGCTCACCCCGTAAATATTCTTCTACAAATACCAGAATTTTTTTATAATAAAGATCTCCATAAAAGCCTGCGATATGAACTTCTATGCGGAGGCTTTTTACGTCTGGAAATGTGGGATTTGAACCAATATTTAGGGCCCCTGGATAACATTTCCCATCCACGATAACCGTAGCAGCATAGACTCCGGAAGGAGGAATTATTTTGTGTGAGGGAACATTCATGTTCGCTGTGGGGAAACCGAGTTCTCGACCTCGGCGATGACCTGGAATAATCTCCTGATACATAAAAAACGGATATCCTAGAAGATATTTTGCCATCTGCATACGACCAGATAGCACTTCCCCCCTAACGACTGTACTACTTACTGCTAAGCCATCTATTTCAAGAGTAGGTACGGGAGAGAAAAAAAGTCTATTATTATGGCAATACTCTCTAAGAAGTGAAATATTGCCCTTTCTTCCTGCACCAAAACGGAAATTTTCGCCTACAACAATGCCTGTTAAGTGGACTTTGCTTTCAAGAAAATCAAGAAACTCAAAAGGGGATAAGGAAGCAAAACGCTCATCAAATGGAACCCACAGAATGTGAGGAATATCGAGTGCCGATACTATGATTTTTTTCTCTTCTTCTGAAAACAGCAAGAAAAGCCGTCTGGGATTAAAAATAAACTGAGGATGAGGAGAGAATGTAACTACGCCCCATTGGTCATTTTGTTCTCTTGACAGACGCGCCGCTTCTTTAAGAAGTAATTGATGCCCTTTATGAAAACCGTCAAAAGCTCCTATTACTTGGATCATCAAATTATCCCTCTAAAAAATATTTGTCCGAGGACGAAAGAAAGTGTTAGTTTCAATTAATTCTAAAGTTCCTAGGGAAAAAAGTTTTTTCCCTAGGACACATATAGCAATGTTCGTTGGGACAGGACCTCTCGAAATAGGAAGCATCTCCTTAATTCTTATTTTTAACCCATTTTTTATATTTTCTTCTTGTATCGTATTTGCTTCATAAATAGTGAAGTGTGCAGCAAAGTCTTGAAGAGATAAGGTCTTGTTCAAGACTTCCTCCCAATTATATTGTTCTGCTTCCTGATAAGAAAGAGCGCTTTCTAACTTCATGGTTCCTGTAGAAAGTCGTATCAGCTCCGTAACTGTGGCTCCACATCCCAGTTTTTCTCCGAGATCTCGCACGATACTCCGAATATACGTACCTTTATGACACCGAACAAACAGAGAGATTTCCCCTTCTTTCGATATATTCGATATACGCCGAATAAAGGAGACGGTAACTGGACGAGGGGCTAGGATTGGCGAGCACCCACCACGTTTGAGATCAGAAGCTCTTTTCCCTTGAATTTTAATGGCAGAAACTGTGGGAGGCAGTTGCATCCGCATCCCTTGAAAAGCAGGTAATATGGCATCTATTTTTTCGGAAGTTATGTGAGAGAAAGAGGATTGACTCACTATTTCTCCTGAATAATCAAGAGTTGATGTAGATACCCCCAATTTTAAGGTCACTTTATACTCTTTAGGCAGCATCATAACATAATCAGAGAGACGAGTGGCATTTCCCAACAAGATAACGAGAAGGCCAGAAGCCGTAGAGTCTAGAGTTCCACCATGTCCTACCTTTACCCTTTTAGGGAACTTAGTTCGAAGGAGGTGAACGCAAGAAGCACTTCGGATTCCCGTAGGTTTATTCAATAGCAAAATCGAACTAACCATCCATATCCTCCGTAATAACACGGATGATATGTTTTTTGGCCTCTTCCAGCGAAAGGGAAAGTTGACAACCAGCGGCTTGTTTATGCCCTCCTCCGCCAAAACGATGAGCTACTTTTTGCGCAGAAATTTCTCCACGGGAACGAAGGCTTATTCGAATTCGATCTTTTTCTTCCACAAGAAGTACTGCAAAAACCACGTCTTTTACCTTAAGTAGCTCGTTGACCAAGCCTTCAGTATCGGCTGGGTCGGAGTTGAGGCATGAAAAATCTTCAAGAGTTATCCAAGAAAGGCAGGCTTTTCTTACATTTCCAAACAAACACGTTCTTTCGAAAACTCTTCCCCATAAATGAAGGCTTTGCAGAGGTTGATTATAAAATATCTTTTGACTCATTTCTGCGGGGGGAACACCTCTCCTGATAAGATCTGCCGCTGCCTCATGAGTACGGGGAGACGTGGATGAAAAAGAAAAATTTCCACTATCTGTAACGATAGCGGTATAAAGCCCTAGAGCTGATTGGAAACTATATCCTGTCGAAGAGATTAAGAAAAGGCTCCATAAAATTTCTCCAAGGGAAGAAGATGTTTCATCTACGTAATAGTAGTCACCAAATAAAGTATTATCACCGTGGTGATCTATATTTATGAAAGTACACATATTTTGCAGTTCCTGGATATTAGATACAGATCGTTCTATGTTACTTATGTCTAAAAATATGATGGAAGTTTTTCCTTCCACTGGCGGCAAATGATTATCAAAAACCTGGTATTCGTCCCCAAAAGGGAGAAACGCATACGTATCAGGCAGAGGATCAGGACCTCCCCAAATAACACGTTTCCCCCTCTCTTTTCCATGAACTACAAGAGCCGACGCTGAACCGAGAGCATCGCCGTCTGGCTTTTGGTGGGTTAGTATCACCCAAGAGGATGATGCATTTAAAATGGAATATAAATCCCCAAGGCTTATATTACTCCTCACGTTCATCCACTCCGTTAGTATCAGAAGAAGGATTAGTCTCTTCTTTTAAACTGTCCAAAAGAGCATCAATCCGTCGTCCATAATCTACAGAAGGATCAATAGTGAAGCGAATTTCAGGAATTTTCCGAAGACGTAACTTCTTCCCCAACATGCTGCGCAAGGGACCTGCTACACTCTCTAGAGCCTTAAATACTACCTTACGCTGTTTCGGCTCAAGAGTAATAAAATAAACTACTGCAAATTCGAGATCTTTAGAACATTCGACCTCGGTTATGATAGCTTCTTTAGCTGTTTCATTTTTAATTTTATACTCCAGAAGCATGCTTATCTCTCGCTGGAGTTGTTTGTTAATTCTCTGCATCCGGTAATTCGTCATACTTATCGACCTCTTGCCAATAATGAACAATTACGAAAGTCGACATATCCTCTTCTTTTTGTAGAAAATTCCAAATCGCATCTATGCGTTCTTCACACATAGTATATGTAGTTCCTACAAGAGAAAAGGCTAAAAAAACTTGATCCCATCGACCTTCAGGACCTATATCGACAACGGATACATTCCATCGTCGGCGAATCCTATCTATTAACGACCGAACTACTTGCCGTCGTTCTTTTATGCTTCGACACCCAGGTATGTCTATTTCTACCTGGAACACCCCTACATAGGGGTATAACTCATTCTGTTTCATATAAAAGTAAAAGGATTGTGCCATCCCTAATCGAGATGGCGTCGCTCCTCTATAAGTTCAAAGGCTTCTATTACATCTCCTTCTCTAAAATCTTGGAAGCCAGCGAAATTAATGCCACACTCATACCCTGCGTTTACTTCTCGAGCTTCATCTTTAAATCGCTTCAGATTTGATAAACTGCCTGTCCATACAACAACTCCATCTCGGATCACTCTAGCCCGCGCACTTCGCTTAATGATGCCTTCCGTTACATAACAGCCAGCAATCTTACCAGCTTTAGGAACCTTGAAAACCTGACGGATTTCTGCCTGTCCTAAGGGCTCTTCTCGAATAGTGGGAGTTAACATACCTTCAAGGGCGGCTTTTACATCATCGATAACGTCATAGATAACGTCATAGAGTCGAATCTGTATACCTTCAACTTCCGCTATCTTTTGAGCATTTTTATCTGGCCGAACATTAAAGCCGATAATAACAGCATTAGAGGCGGAGGCTAACATAATATCAGATTCTGCAATGCGACCTACTCCACGATGGATTATATTAATACCTACTTCAGATGTTCCCATTTTTTCAAGAGCGGCACATAAAGCTTCACATGTGCCTTGAACATCGCATTTTACCAAGAGATTCAGCTGAGGAATTTCTCCCTCTTTCATTTGAGAGTAGAGCTCCTCCAGAGTCATTCTCTTGGAAGTTGCGGTTTCAGCCTCTCGTTTGATTTGTTCCCGTTTTGCAGTTTCGTCTCTAGCTTCTCGCTCATTTTCTACCAGAATGAAACGTTCGCCAGGTTGAGGCACTGACGTTAGGCCTAGAACTTCCACAGGTGTACTGGGACCAGCTTTTGACACCTGACGCCCTCTGGAATCAAGCATGGCTCTGATCTTTCCCCATGTAGAATCAAGGAGAATAATGTCTCCACGGTGTAAGGTCCCTTGCTGGACGATAACAGTAGCCACAGGCCCCTTTCCTTTATCAAGTTTTGCTTCAATAACAATTCCTTCTGGGGTAACAGTCGGATCAGCCTTTAATTCTTCCATTTCTGCGACGAGGAGGACCATCTCCAAAAGTTGGGGAATTCCTTGCCCTGTTTTTGCAGATACATCTACCATTATGGTATCGCCACCCCACTCTTCGGGAACAAGGCCAATATCTGATAGTTGTTGTCTGACCCTGTCAGGACGAGCAGCAGGTTTGTCTATCTTATTTACAGCTACAACAATAGGTACTCCGGCTGCTTTCGCATGGTTAATAGCTTCCCGAGTTTGAGGCATGAGCCCGTCATCCGCTGCAACTACAAGAATAGCGACATCAGTAGCCTGTGCTCCTCTTGCCCTCATTGCAGTGAAAGCCTCGTGTCCTGGTGTGTCGAGGAAAATTATCTTTTTCCCTTCATGATCAACAGTGGAAGCTCCTATGTGCTGGGTAATTCCACCTGCTTCTCTGGCAGATATATTAGTTTTTCTAATATAATCCAAAAGTGTTGTTTTCCCATGATCAACATGTCCCATTACTGTTACGATCGGAGATCTTGGTTCCATGTGGTCTCCATGAAATACGGGTCTTCCCGCAGAAAGAGTTTTTCCCTCTTCCTTTGGTGCAGATCCCTCTTCTTCAAACTGAAACTCTATGTTATAGGCTTCGCCTAGCGCGAGAAGAATAGCTTCATCAATGCTAGTCCCTGCTGGAGCCATAATTCCAGCATCAACAAGAGTTTTAACTGTTTCTGCCACAGGGACATCGATAAGTCTGGCTACTTCTTTCACCGTGGCAGTCTTACGAACACGTACGCATTGTTTTTCCTTCACCATTGTTTCCTCTTTCTGCATTTGAGGTGTATGTTTGCCCTCCTCGCTTTTAACAGTTTCTTCAATGAGCTGGGCTACTTCCGTATCGATAGAACTCATATGAGTTTTAACTTCAACACCAAGATCTTCCAACATGCTCAATAAATCTTTATTACTTTTTCCTAACATCTTGGCTAGTTCATAAACTCTTATTTTACTCAAATATATTTCCCCCTTCCGCTAGCATGGCTTGTATTTTCACAGCAAAGCCACTGCGTGACGGTAAAGCCACAATTTGTGTATTTGTGGTTCCGATAGCTTTCGATAATTCCTCTCCCGTGAGGGGGATTGTTTCTATTTTGCATTGTTTCCGCTCTTCATATCCAAGAAATTTACGTCTAGTGCTTTCAGAAGCATCCTCAGAGAGAAGAACAACTAACCCCTCGTTTTTTATAAAAGCTTTTTTTATCTGGTCCTGCCCAACAAGAAGTTGCCCCGAACGACGTGCCAAGCCTAAATAGGTAAATAAAAGATCCTTACTCAATTAAGGAATCGCCCCCCTTCTCCTTTTGTTCAAGAAGGGATAGTAGCTCTATATACACTCTCTCATCCACGTTGCATTTAAGTACTTTCGAAAGAGCTTTCCTTTTTTGGGCCTCCTCAATACACTCTCTGTTCAGGCAAACATATGCTCCTCGCCCAGACATCTTACCTGTAGGATCTATAGCTATTGAGCCGTCAGGCGTACGAACAACCCGTATAAGATCCTTTTTAGGACTTTCTCTGTGACAACCAACGCATGTTCGTGGCCGCTTCCGCTTTATATGCACCACTAATAAGGCACCTCTTAATCTATAATGTCCTGAAAAATATCTTGAAGCGTTGGCATCCGATCTGGCTCCAAGGCTTTAATGTCTATCTTCCACCCTGTTAGCCTTGCTGCTAGTCGAACATTCTGACCAGCCTTACCTATAGCAAGAGATAACTGATCAGGGCGAGCATAGACAGTCACAGCCTTGTCCTGCTCCAAAACAGGCTCTATTTTGACTATTTTGGCTGGAGATAATGCATTACGAATAAAAGTTAAAGGATCACTGTTCCATATAATAACATCAATTTTTTCATTCGAAAGTTCCTGGCTAATAGACTTGATTCTAGCCCCGCCATTCCCTACGCAAGCGCCTACTGGATCCACATTACTATCCAAGGTCTGAACCGCTACCTTTGCTCTCGTCCCAGCTTCTCGTACAATCCCTTTTATTTCAATAATTCCTTCCTGAATTTCAGGAACCTCAAGTTCCATCAGTTTCCGAAGTAATCCCGGGTGAGTCCTGGATACAACTATTCGAGGTCCTCGGGTAGTTTGACGCACATCAAGGAGGTAAAATTTTAATCGTTCTCCAGGGACATAAGCTTCACTAATAATTCGTTCTTCCCTAGGTAATATAGCCTCTGTTCGATCATTAAGCCGCACTAAAACTTGATCGTTTTCAGCTTTAAAAATAACACCATTCACCAAGTCTCCCACTCGACCAGAAAATTCTTCAAAAATTATTTGTCGCTCTGCATCTTTTAGTTTCTGTATAATAACTTGACGTGCTGTTTGCGCTGCTATACGTCCAAAATCTTCAGGGTTTACTTCAATTCGAATGTACTCGTTGATCAATACATCCGTGTAGCCCATTTTCTGCACATCATCAAGACTAATCTCTATATCTGGCTGTTTTACATCCTCTACAACAAATTTCACTTCACAAATAGAAACATTCCCACTCTCTAAATCTATATGCACTTCTACGTTTTGGTTTCCACCCTGATATTTTTTATATGCGGAGATTAGTGCCGCTTCTAGACTCGATGCGATCACTTCCGGTGTCAGGCCACGCTCTGCTGTGAGCTGTTTCAGTGCACGGATGAAATCACGTCCAAGCTGCATATTTCTCATCCTCCTCCAAAATTTCCACAATAATAAGTTTAATCGCCCTCGTAAACTAAGTTGCTTTTCTGTATAGAGGCCCACGGGATATCGACTTCTTGTGTGGTCTCTTCCAGGCTTAGGCGAATAGAGCCAGTATCTTTGTTGACCCCGAGTATTTCTCCTTTAAATCTTTTACGTCCCTCCACTGGCGCTTGGCACCGAACTTTAGCCTTGCGTCCAATAAATTTCTCGAAATCCTCTATCGAGAAAAGAGGACGATCAAGACCAGGGGATCCTACTTCTAAAAAATATCGCTGAGGAATGGATTCGTCATAAGCATCAAGATATCGACTCACACTCTTCGAAACAATCTCGCAATCTTTCACAGTAATGCCACCAAGCGTATCTATATAAACCCTGATATAAAAGTTATGCGCTTCTCTAGCAAAAATAACTCCCACACATTCATAACCATTTTTTTCCACTATATCGCAAATGGAAGTCCTGAGATTTTCTTTATCAAAGTTTGCTGTCATTATAAGACCTCCTCTACGTGGGATGATGATATACACAAAAAACAAAGAGTGGGGAAACCCACTCTTTGGAAAATAACCAGATCCTCTCACCTATCACTCATACAAAATAAGTATAACATGTTCTTGCATTTTCTTACAACTATCATAAATAGCTATCAACAATAAAAGAACTCCACCAATCTATAAGAGATGTTTCAAACTCTCGGGAAGTATTAAATCCTATTGTCGTTTTATCTGCAAGAACTTCTTCAATCAAGACTGGAAGTTCCAGAATTCCTCGCCAATATTTTGACTCTGTTCCTACATCTCGAGTAAATATCCTGGAAACTTTCATGAATTACACCTTCTATTCAATCCAATAGTTAGGAGCCTCCTTAGTTACTACTACGTCATGGGGGTGATTTTCTTTAACAGATGCTGGTGTGATCTTTACAAAACGGGACTTGGAGTGAAGCTCCTCTATATTTGAAGCTCCAACATAGCCCATTCCTGCCCGCAATCCCCCTAAAAGTTGGTATACTACCGCAGATAAAGGCCCTTTATGCGGAGCCAGCCCTTCTATCCCTTCAGGAACAAGTTTATCACTACTTGCTGATTCTTGGAAATAGCGGTCTTTGCTGCATCCTTCCCGCATGGCGCCAAGAGACCCCATTCCTCTATAACTCTTAAAGGAGCGTCCTCGATAGATTACTACTTCTCCAGGACTTTCTTCCGTTCCGGCAAAAAGAGAGCCGATCATCACACTATCAGCTCCACCTGCAATAGCTTTTACAATATCTCCCGAGTATCGAATTCCCCCATCAGCGATGACTTTCCTTCCGCGAGCGTGTACCACCTTAGCAACGTTAAAAACAGCGGACAGCTGAGGAACGCCAATCCCAGCTATAATTCTTGTTGTACAGATAGATCCTGGCCCTACCCCTACTTTAACAGCATCCACTCCTGCATCAATGAGGGCCTCCGCAGCATCAGAAGTAGCAATATTCCCCCCAATTAAAGGAATGTCAGGATACTGTTTTCGTATTTCCTTCACGGTCTGAAGAACTTTTACTGAGTGTCCGTGTGCCGTATCCACAACTATAATGTCAACCCCGCTTTTTACCAACATTGCAACTCTATCGTACACATCAGTCCCTACGCCTACTGCAGCTCCTACTCGTAAACGACCATGTGAGTCCTTGCATGCATTAGGGAAGTCTCTGACTTTTTGTATATCTTTAATAGTAATAAGACCTTTTAACTTCCCTTCTTTATCGACGAGAGGCAATTTTTCTATTTTATGTTTCATTAAAATATTTTTCGCTTCATCTAAAGTAGTTCCTTCCGAAGCAGTTACAAGCCGTTCATGTGTCATAATGGCAGAAATATCCTGTTCAAAATCAGTAACAAAGCGAAGATCCCGGTTAGTAATAATCCCAACTAGTTTCTGTTCATGGTTCACAATAGGAACCCCTGATATATGATAGTGCTCCATCAAATCCACAGCCTGCTGAACCTTATCCTCAGGATGAAGAAAGAAAGGGTCCACTATAACTCCAGCTTCAGAGCGCTTCACTTTATCGACTTCTTTAACTTGTCTTTCTATAGGCATATTTCGATGAACGATTCCTACTCCTCCTTCTCGAGCTAAGGCGATAGCAAGCCGTCCATCTGTAACAGTATCCATGGCGGCACTGCATATAGGAGAGTTCATCTCTATGTCAGGGGTTAAATAAGTACTTACGTCTACTTGAGAGGGGAGCACCTCACTATACCCTGGCACTAACAGAACATCGTCAAAAGTGAACCCCTCATAAGGAACAAATTTACTCTCGATCGTCATTTATGTGACCTCCTCATTCCACTTCTCTACCTTCTAGCCAACCGCAGAAGGGTCTCCGTTTTTCCCAAAGCTGCCATTTCTAATGGTAGTGCCGGACCTTGCTCTTCTCCGGTGAGTAAGAGCCGCAACGGATGATAAAATTCTCTGCCTTTTAACCCTTTTTCTTTTTGGTACATCCGAAGTGTCTTGTTAATGATTTCAGACTCCCAAGTATCATTAATATTTTCAAGTACGCAAACCACTTCAGGTATCCATTCTGGAATTGGAACAGACAATGCTGAAGGGCTAAAAAACCATTTGAGAGATTTTAAAACGTCTGAAGGTGTAAGGCAAGCCCCCGAAATGTCTTCAAGCAATAAAAAAAGATGTTTTCTATCTTTTCCTCGAAAAAAAGCCTCTTTATCCGGTGCTAAGCGGCAAAGTTCGTCAAAAAGCCAGCTTGTCCCTCTATGAGCCATGGCTTTCTTTTGCCAAAATTCAAGATGAGCCTCATCGTGGACTGGAGAAGATGTTGCAATCCTGCTAAGAGAAAATTCCTCTATTAATTCATCCTTGGAAAGTAGATTCAATGGATTTTCAGGCGTCCAACTTAATGTAGATAAATAAGCTCGTAGAGATTCAGGCAAAAAGCCTCTTTCTCTATACTCCCGAACAGATTGTGCGCCTGTTCGTTTGCTCAGTTTTTGGCGATCCATCCCGACAATCATAGGCACATGACCATAGCGAGGCGAGGGTAAATCCAATGCTTCCTGTATAAGAGTTTGAAGCACGGAATTTATGAGATGTTCATCACCGCGAATAACATGTGATATTTCCATAAGGGCATCATCAAGGGCTGCCGAAAGAAGGTATGTAGGCCAACCATCAGAGCGTTGTACTATAAAATCTCCTATTTCTTCATAGTTGTACTCGATCTTCCCATGAACAAGATCGTCTAATATAAATACTCCTTTTTCGGGTACTGCAAAGCGCCAGCAAGGTTTCTCCCCACTTAGAATTTTTTCCTGAATTTCCTTTTCAGAAAGGCAACGGCATCGCCCCGAATAGCGAGGAGGAAGCCCCTGTTCTAGTTGGAAATGCCTGTCTTCTCTAAGCTGTTTCGGAGAACAAAAACACGGGTAAATAGCTTCTTTATCTTTTAGAATTTGAAGATAACGGGAGTAAATATCCATACGATGGCTTTGAGTGTAGGGACCATATGAGCCACCCTTTGCGGGGTTTTCATCAGTATCAAGTTCCAGCCATTCCATATCTTCATAAAGCATGCGGGCATAAGATTCTTGAGAGCGTTCTTGATCTGTATCTTCTATTCGCAGAACAAACTGCCCACTATGTTTTTTGGCAAAAAGCCAGTTGAAAAGAGCAGTGCGAGCTCCTCCTATATGAAGGAAGCCTGTAGGTGATGGGGCAAAACGAGTTCGTATCATAAAATTCACCTTCTCCATCGAGAGAGTGTCGCTACAGCGGTGCACTTCATGCACTCAGCTCTTCCTACAGCACCTATGCGCTCTCCCGATTTAACTTTTATGTTGATTTTCTCAGATTCCATTTCAAAAGCAAAAAGACGTTTGCCTAAATTCTCTTCCATTTGTTTCGTGAAAGAACCAAGCCGAGGAAGTTGGGCTTGTAATGTAACATCAACCCAAAGGATGTCCCATCTACCTTCCTTCAAAAGGGAGGCTACACGAGAAAGAAGGTCAAGGGAAGAAATATTTTTATATTGAGGATCAGACGCTGGAAAAAGTTTTCCTATATCAGGAAGGCCAGCGGCCCCTAATAGAGAATCCATAACAGCGTGAGCAAGTACATCTGCGTCAGAATGCCCATCCAAGCCTAAAGGAGATTCTATTTCTACTCCTCCAAGAATCAATGGTCTGGAAGGCACAAGAGGATGGATGTCAAATCCATTTCCAACCCGATATTCCCTATTATTACTCGCTATTTGATGAGCTAGTATAAAATCTTCCTGATAAGTAATTTTCATATTGTGTCTTGCTCCTGGTATCGTAACAATTTTTTTCCCTAAAGCGATCCAAGCTTCCGCTTCATCTTTAAAAAGTAAATCTTTATCTGTGTCGAGAGCCTCTAGTAATTGCAAACGGGGAAAACATTGTGGAGTTTGTGTAGTATAAAGATGCTCTCTAGAAGTTGAAGAAACACGCTCTTCCCCTTCAACAATTTCTATCTTTTTCAGTGCATCGGATATTGGGACTACCGGAATAACGCCCAAATTGGGATTCACATGATCCATTATAGTTATGCAAAGTTCTTTATCTATAAAAGGTCTGGCTCCGTCATGAATTAAGACATAATCAGAGGATGCCATTGCTACTCCGTTTCGAACCGATTGAGAACGAGTTGTGCCTCCTGCTACAACAAGAAAAGACGTTTTCTCTGATAACGTTGATAACGTTTTTTTTATGCGGGTTATACTATCAGAAGGGACAACTAAAATGATCTCCTGAATTTTCCCCAGAGCGAGGAGTTCTTCAGCTACGTGGGAACTCCATTGCCAAAGAGGGGTGCCACCAAGAAGCCTAAATTGTTTAGGAGAGCCTCCTATGCGCTCTCCTAAACCGGCTGCCGCTATTATAAAAGAGAAAGTCTTCACGGCCTGACCTCTCTACGGATACGACCGAAAACCATTCGTCCCGCAGATGTCTGAAGCATGGAGGTCACTACCACTTCTACTCGTTTTCCTATGTAATTCTCCCCATCTTCTACTACCAGCATCGTGCCGTCATCTAAATATCCAACACCCTGATGAGGCTCCTTCCCTTCCCGGATTACATCTACGATGATAGACTCTCCGGGAAGAAGCATTGGTTTCATCGCATTCGCTAAATCATTGACATTCAAAACAGTAATTCCCTGGATTTGCGCTATTTTGTTAAGGTTATAATCTGTGGTAAGAATTTCTCCTCCAATTTGCTGCGCTAATGCCACAAGACCGCTGTCAACTGTCTCTACTTTCAGTTGTTTAAGGGTAACTTCCATAATTTCCACATCAAGAGAGGAGAGCTTTTGAAGCTCATTCACTACATCAAGGCCTCTTCGTCCACGCGTTCGGCGAGCTGGGTCCGTAGAATCTGCTACTGCCTGAAGCTCTAATAAGACGAAGCGGGGAAGAACTAATACACCTTCCATAAATCCAGTCCGGGCAATGTCGAGAATTCGACCATCGATAATAACGCTCGTGTCAAGAATTTTACGGGGTGGGCAAAGATCCTCCTCTCCTTCAATATCTTCGTGAATGGCGCGTCCTTTTTTAGTTTTTCGGGTAGCTAGACGCTCCTTAAGAGCGCCTAAATTAAAAACGCCACGAATGTCTTGCTGACGCTTCCAAAAAATTCGCGCGCCTAGGTAACCCAGAACTATATTGAGTACAATTGCAATATAGTTCCCAACAGGGAGATCGGAAAAAGGAACTGCGATAAGATTTGCAATAAGAAGACCGACAATCAGTCCTAAAGTAGCAGAAGATATATCCTGCCAACTAAGAGTTTTTAGATGATATTCAAATAAGGCCCCAATAAAGCCAAGTCCTTTGAGAAGCAAAGGCGTAATTGCCCAACCTATAAGAGCAAAAATCCCCACACAAGCGAAAGTGTAAAAAACCTGTTTTGCTAACCATGCAGGGAGCCATGCTCGCACTGATTCTGAGACAGGTGCCGGAATATAGGGAACAAAAAGAGACGCTAATTGGTACCCTGCAATTCCAAAAAATATCATCATCAAAATTCGACATACCCGTCGCAACACATTGCCAAAACCATCAGCCATACCCCTCACCTCCTATTTTCTCATATTCTTTTTGACTTCAATTCGGGATTCAAAGGCTGCATGCAATGTAATTCTGTCGGCAAATTCTATACTTCCCCCCACAGGGAGTCCATAGGCTAGACGACTGATTTTCACATGTAGATCACCTAATTCTGACAATAACGAATAAAACGTCAGGTCTCCTTCCACTCGAGGATTGGTAGCAATAATAACCTCTTTGGCTTCTGTTTCAAGAATACGTTGCCGAAGATGCTCTACCTCGGTAGAAGATAAATCCTCCCCATCGAGAGGAGAAACTCTGCCTCTTAACATGTAATACAACCCATTATATATTCCTGCTTGCTCCATGCTTAAAAGATCTTCTGGCGACTCTACAACACACAACAGGCGTCTATCTCGTAGAGGATCGGCACATATGGAACAAGGATCAACATCTGTAATATTACCGCAAAGAGGGCACTCATGAAGACACTCCTTTAATCCTTTGAGTAAAGAGGCAAGTTCTTTTGAATATGCATCTGGCTGCTGTATGATAAAAAAGGCCATCCTGCGGGCACTTTTTTCGCCCACACCGGGGAATCGTTTTAAAAGAGATATTAGCTGTTGTAGAGGTTCCGGAAGAGACACGTTACATTAACCCCAATGCTCCAAGAGCTCCGGAAACCTGCCCCATTTTTGCGTTGGCAATATCCCTGCTGTTTTTAAGAGCTTCTGAGACTGCAGCAAGAACCATATCTTCCAGCATTTCAACATCGTTAGGATTCACAACTTCTTTCTCTATCTTTATAGATAAAATATCTCCTTGACCATTGGCAACGACTTTAACCATCCCTCCCCCAGCATTTCCTTCCACTCTCTCTTGTGCCAAATCTTCCTGAATCCTCATCATTTGGGCTTGCATTTTCTGAGCCTGTTTCATAATTTTGTCCATTTTCATAACATCCTACTCTCCTTTATAAAATAATTAATGATGATATGCCATTCCTTCGTGTATTGCTATAGCTCGATAAAGTTGTTCTGAAAGAAAGAGAAGACATAACTCATGAGGAAAAGTCATTTCCGATAGAGAAATTAATTCTCCACTCTCTTTTTTTATCTTGTCTGAAAGACCATATGCTCCTCCAATAACAAAAACCAGCCTCCCATGTACCTCTTCAATATGGCGATAAAGCCATTGAGAGAACTCCCGGCTGGTAAAATGTTGCCCTCTTTCGTCTAAAAGAACGAGAAAATCCCGTTCTTTTACTTTCTTCAGCAAAGCCTCGGATTCCCGTTCTACAACCTTCTCCGGACTGGAAGCCCTTCTTCCTTCAGGAACATAGTCTATTTCTATAGGAAGATAAGGCTGACAACGCTTCAAATATTCGGAGACCATGTTTCTAAGAGCACGGTCCCGAGGTTGCCCTATAGTTATTATAACAATTTTCATCACTCTTACTCCGGGAAATAAGAAAAACCTTGCAACTTTTTCTTTTTGGAAAGTTTTTTAACCGCATATCGTTCTTGACGTTCCCGCTCAGATAGGATATCACGAATTCGACTCTCTTCCTTATGAAGAGTAGGAATTAAAATATATTGTAGAGTATTAATTTTAAGCATTGTTTTAGAAAGCTCCTTTTCGAGAGCGGATAGTTTAGCTTTCAAGTTGATAAAAAGCCATACTTTCTCCTCTATTTTTTTCATTTCGTTGAGTAAATCATCTACATATAACGATGCCATCGCCGGGTCATAGGCAAGCCCTGAGAGAGAAAATACTTGTTCTTTTAACGGTTTGAACTGGGAATAACGGCATCCCATAAGGGTATGTCGTTCCACATCTACTTGAGTATGTTCTCTTTCTGGCTTTATGAATTGTAAGACCGATTGCCCTTCATACATTCGAATAAGAGCATATATAAAAGAGATATGGCGCATCTGTTCTCTAAAGAAAGATTCCAACTTCTTGAAATTTCGTCGATCCTCTTCTAACGTCCTTAAAAGAGCATCTCGTTTTTTTTCGAGAAGCTCTTTTCCATATTGAACTGTGGCCATTTGACGACGGACATCAATAAGTTGTTCCCTGGTCGGTGGTCTAAGGTTCTCGTTCATTGTGAATGAGTCCCAAGTTTCTCTGTAATATAATGCTCCGGTAAACGGTAGAGCTCTCTCGCAGGAAGTTCTGCTAAACATTGCCAAGCTATTTCTACTGTTTCATGAAGGGAGCGATATATATTACCTTGGCTGACAAATTTTTTTTCGAATTTTTCCCCGAACTTAAGGAAAAGATGTTCGGTTTCTGTAAGTCCATCATCACCCACAATTAATCGCAATCTCGCAAGTTCCTGAGCACGAGCATAAGATGCATAGAGTTGGTCAGCCAAAGCCCTATGATAATCAAAAGTTCTCTTTTTTCCAATCCCTTTATTCATGAGACGACTTAAGCTAGGCAAAACATTAATGGGTGGAAAGGCCCCGCGATCGTGAATGCTTCGGTCTAGAACAATTTGTCCCTCTGTTATGTAACCAGAAAGATCCACTACAGGGTGAGTCATGTCATCATCAGGCATAGTAATAATAGGTATCTGAGTAACGCTTCCAGAGCAATCTTTCACGCAGCCCGCACGCTCATAAATCTCCGCTAAATCTGAATACATATAGCCTGGATACCCTCGTCGCCCTGGAACTTCTTCTCGAGCGGCACTGATTTCTCGTAATGCTTCGCAGTAATAGAGCATATCAGTCATAACGACCAAAACGTCGTAACCTTTTTCAAAAGCAAAATATTCTGCAGTAGTAAGAGCCATACGTGGAGTTAAGAGTCGCTCTACAGCAGAATCGCTGGCAAGATTTAAAAAAAACACTCCGTTATTGATAGCCCCTGTACGTTGGAATGTATCGATAAAATAGCGAGCCTCCCTGCGGGTAATTCCCATAGCTGCAAATACGACAAGAAACTCCGCTTCTCTTCCAGGAACTCGAGCTTGCTGTACTATCTGGGCAGCTATCTCATTAGCTGGAAGTCCTGAACCTGAGAAAACTGGCAGTTTTTGCCCCCGCACCAGAGTATTCATAAGATCAATAGTAGATATGCCAGTCTCAACGTATGCATTAGGGCTCATCCTCTGCACAGGATTGATGGGCATTCCTGTTATAGGCAAATCCTTATCGATAAAAGATAAGCGGCCACCGTCAAGAGGCTGCCCACGACCGCTGAGAATTTGGCCTATAAGAGCATCTCCCACTGGCATCCTTACCACATCTCTCTCAAACCACACAGTCGTGTTTTTTATGTTGAGGCCAATCGTTCCATCAAAAACTTGAATAACACAGAGATCTCCCTGTATCTGAAGGATCTGGCCTGTCCGTATCCCTGTAGGTGTTTCTATGCGCACAAGCTCTCCATATCCTGCTTTTCTAATGCCAGACACAAAGAGAAGAGGTCCTGATATGCCTGATACAGATCGATAACCTTCTAAGAAAAGTTTCATTCGGGAACCACCACCAGATCGTTGAGCTTCTCTGAAAAACGGAGAAGCCATGTTGTCCCTCGTTCCTCTAATTTCTCTTCTGCAGCCTCTCGCAGACGTAAAAGCTCTACGCGCAAGGGATAGTTAGCTATTTGATCGTACAAGAGCCCTTCCTCTATTCGTTGTTGAACAAGCGCATCAAGACGTCGTAATATATGAAGCAATGCAAACTGTTTTTTCATGGAACAGCTTGCGTCTGCTTCACTAAAAGCATTTTGTTGCAAGTAAATGACTTTTATCGTATCAGCATGAGTTAAAAGCCATTTATCTTTTTCAGAAAGACCGTCTCTTCCCACAAGTTGAACGAGGTCCATAAGTACTTTCTCTCGGTCTAGCATCTCTTTTAGATAGTTTTTAAGTTCTTTCCATTGAGGGCCGAGTTTTTTCTCGAAGATAGGAGCTAAACTTTCTTCATATAAAGTGTAGCTTTGACGCCAGTTTATAGCTGGGAAATGCCGCTGCTGGGCCAGACGCTTATCTAACCCCCAAAATGCGCCAGAAAGACGCAGGCTGGCTTGTGTAACAGGTTCGGAAAAATCCCCTCCCGGGGGAGAAACAGCATTAATAACTGTTACAGATCCTTCTCGTTCAGGCACACCTAACACGACTGTTCTTCCTGCTCTTTCATAGTATTGAGCCAATCGGGTTCCTAGATAGGCTGGATATCCTTCCTCGCCTGGCATTTCTTCCAGACGCCCTCCAATTTCTCTAAGAGCTTCCGCCCATCTTGAAGTGGAATCTGCCATAATAGCGACGTTGTATCCCATATCTCTAAAATACTCGGCTAAAGTCATTCCTAAATATATGCTAGCCTCTCGGGCCGCAACAGGCATGTTAGAAGTGTTAGCAATCAAAACCATCCGCTCCATAAGAGGAGCAGCATGGAATGGATCATTAAGTTCTGGAAATTCTTCAAGAACTTCGGTCATTTCGTTTCCTCGCTCGCCGCAACCGATATAAATAATAATATCGGCATTACACCATTTTGCTAAAGACTGTTGAGTTATCGTCTTCCCAGTACCAAACCCTCCCGGCAAAACTGCCGCTCCACCAAGAGCGATAGGGAACAGGGTATCGAGGATACGTTGCCCCGTGAGGAGCGGGGCATCGAAAGGAAGACGACTTCCTACTGGGCGGGAACGTCTGACTTCCCATCGTTGTTTCATACAAAGCTCTTCTCCACTTTCTAGGCAACACAGGGGGGTTTCTACGGAATAGTCTCCTTCTGGAGCCACCCATACTGCAACAGCTGTTGAAATCTCTGGAGGAACCATAATATAGTGCCTCAAATAAGAACCTTCTATTACATAGCCTAGAATTGTTCCAGAGCTTATGGAAGTTTCTGGTTGCAGGAGAGGTATAAAATGCCATATTTTGTTTCTATCTATAGAGTTAAGATGTATACCCCGTTTGAGATAAATACCCTCCTCACCTAAAACTCTTAGAGGGCGACCAATTCCATCAAGGACGCTACCCAAAATTCCAGGGCCTAAATCTACTGCTAAAAGCTCCCCCGAAAATTCTATAGGCTCTCCGTTAGTAACTCCTGATGTATCTTCGTATACCTGTATATCTACAGAGTTCCCTTCTATTCGAATCACTTCTCCTAGAAGCTTGTTATCTCCAACGTAAGCAACCTCAAACATTTTTACAGGAGAAAGAGTAAAGCCACGCACAACTGGCCCGGATATTCCCGTTATTTTTCCTGAAGACACTGCTATGGCCTCCTCTCTCAGTCCCTTCCCAGAAGTAATGAAGGGAAAGGGATCCACACTGGTCTTTGCATCTTCTCAAACCGTTTACGATAGGTATCGGGAAGTTCATTAAACCATTGTTCTTCCACGATAATAAAAGCAATTGATTCTTCCAGTAACTCACGATATGTACCAGCAATATCCGAAGGATTCTCACACACAATCCCTTCAAAGCCTTCCAGACTCCATAGATCTACAAACAATTGTTTTCCTAAAACTACAGCTCGTTTTTCTTGAGATACCATAATCTATTGCCCTCCAGCTAAAAGCTTACAGGAATAAGCTTGGATAAAAGATTTTCTTTCTGCAAATCTATGGAAAGCCCTACTGCCAAGAGATTTAAATTATGCCACTCGATAAAATATTTACCCATAAAACCTAAGCTCACTTCAATCCCAAGAGGATCCCCTCTAAATAAGTTCGCTTGCCACTTCATAAATTCTACAAATAAACTTCTCTGATAATCATGAGGAGATTGTTTCCCTTCCATTTCTAACGTCTTCTGCCAAGGGGTCAAATATACAAGTTCTTTAAGGGAGCTGTTTTTTGATAAGCGCTCTCGAGAAAGCCATTTACCATTCGGTATGTACATACCTACGGCTTCATTCTTTTGAATATACTCGTTTTGCCATCGAAGCCAGATTCCTAAATTCCACATATCTATAGATCGCCCTAAGTATTCTGATAGCATCTGGCTGTTTTTTGAATGAAACGAGGCAATAGTTTGCCAGCCAAAATCCAGCATATGTTGCAATAGGAATCGTTCGGCCTGAACAATGTCTCTGGAATGATCCATCTCGGAAATAGCTCGGGCTAAAATAAGGGCGAAAGGGTGACCATTAGCTCGACACTTCCCAATAATATCTGAGGATGTTATCTGGTTCCCCCATAACTCCCCATAAAACTCTTCCGGCAAAGCCCCATAATTATGCCACTGGGGTTCTCCCCCCCCACGGTTCCCGCTAAAGGAAGCTCTAAGGATCAATCTTCCATTTAGCAGGTCTGAGCGAGCCAATGCTATTTCTAATAGTTTCTGAGCCTCACCTTCCGCCTTTTCTCTAAGGAAACGCATTTGTCGACTAACATGATGGGCTATAGCAGCTTCTATACGACGAAGAATCCCTTTATGGGACATTACTAACTGGAAACGAAAGCTCTCGGAATAAGGGCTTTCGAGGAGGTATTGTTCAAAGGTTTCTAAATTCCCCTCTGCTATTCTCTGATAATCTCCATCTGTAAGGAAATTAGAAATACGAGCCCGAATACGAGCATTAAGATATCCGTAATTCTCGCATGAACTCCGTGTCTTGAAGAATTGTTCGAGCTTCCCTAGAAATCTTTCTAATAATGGCTGGCTCAAGTCTTTGCCACCTCGTTTTAAAGGTATTATCTATAATAAAGATATTATCTTCCGAAGTTACAATACATCCTCCCCACAGCTCTTCAGATAGATTCTCTTTTACGCTTAATATCTCTTCTCTATCTGGAACAAAAGAACTATCTCCTGGGAGGACCTTTACACGACAAGGCCCCGTACATAAATTCATAGCTTCTAATACCAAACGTGCCATAATATCTTCGTAACGAGATGAAGTTTGACGCAATCTCTTGAGGTGAGACTGAGCTTCTATCTCTATTTCTTTTACAAAATAATCATATTCGTCTAAAAATCTTTTACGAAATTGGCTATGTGCCAACGTTACATTGTGACGGAACAAAGCATCAGCCCTGTTTTCTTGATCAGCCCGCATAGTAACTATACGTTTCTCAACAGCCATCCTTTGGGTTGCAATTGCTTCCGCTACCTCCCATTCTGTTTTTTTCCTAAGGTCGTTTAAATTAAGCTCATGCTCCCTCCTCAGAGATTCTATGAACTGTAAAAGATCCTGAGAGTTTGTGCGTTCAGACACGTTCAATCACCTAGGCAAATTGAAGAATTAGCATAATGGCAACAACAAAACCAAGGATGACCATAGTTTCAGGAATTGCTTCAAGAATAATCATGACTCCGGCTGTTTCTGGCTTTTCTGCAACAGTTCCAGCCCCAGCGCTTCCAATTTTTGCTTGAGCCAACGCTGTAGCAAAAGCTGGGATACCTACCGCTAAAGCCGCCGCCAATGCAATTATCCCCTTCTCCATCTAAATTCCCTCCCCCGAGAAAATGGTTTATAGTCTTTACCACCACCAGAATAGAATTTACCCATAAATTCTACATAGTGGAGACGGGCTGAGTGGATACTAGCTCCTCCAATGGCTAGTACAAAATTAAGTAAATGAACACTTAGAGCAAGAAATATCCCTAAAAGAGACAGCCCAAAAACATCAATAAACTTTGAAGCCACAAGAGCTAAGATAGCTGAAGAAAGACCTATAGCCGCAATTCGAACGTAGCTTAAGATGTTCCCTATAGCCCCCATTGACTCTACTAGCCCACCAATACCTCCTCCAGCTATGAGAAGGATTAACCCTATTATGAGGCTCGACAGGGCAATGGTGAATACCTCTTGAGGCAACCATCCTTTAAGAGTTACGAGAGCCCCTATGAGTGCGAACAAAACACATAAATTACCTGTTTTCTCCATCCACACATGGCGTCTTTTCGTTTTTATTCCTTCATAAAGACCTATAAAAAGCCCTAAGATTATGTGAGCTGCTCCCATTACGATAGTTAGAATCATAACTGGCATAACTGCATGGGAACGCTCTACCCAAAGAGGTTCCATTCCAAAAAGACGATGTCCAACATCACCAAAAAACTCTCCGTAAGCAACTCCCCAGGCAATGCTCCATATAGCCATGAATATTACAATGACGCCTAAATCATTACATATTCTATTTTGAGATCTTTTGCGAAGGGAAAAACCAAGTAGAAAAATAAGGAGTCCGTATCCGACATCTCCTACCATGCACCCTCCAAATAGGGGAAAGAATAAAGCTATAGCAGATGTAGGATCAGTTGTTTTATAACGAGGTGGTTGTAGTAGCTTTAAGAAAAGTTCGAACGGACGAGATAAAGTGGAATTAGAAAGAGAAATAGGGACGTCATTCCATTCTGCAGCAGAGGGATAACGCCATTGAACGAAAACGTCAGAACCATAATTTTCTCTAAGGGAAGACAATACTTTTTCAAGTTCATCTGCAGGGATCCATCCTTCTATCAAAAAAGCATCTCCTAAAGAATGGGCCATTTTCCCTAAGAAAATTTCCTCTAACTTTTCGTCAGCCAATATATAGATAGCTGCAAGTTTGGGCCCCCATATTTGAGCTGTATTTTTTAAATCACTTTCAAGCTCTCTCCGCTTTTCTGGCAGTAAATTAAGGCCTTCCTCAATGGCATCACTGGTCTCAAGGATATTTTCCCTTTCATATCCACTCGGAGCCTTCCAAAGAGCACCATTACAAGATTCCATAATTCGAGATACCATCTCAGAAAATTGTTCGTTCACAGCAACAGCGACTAGCATTTCTCCGTCAGGTTGAATATAAGGATGATAACGCATATATTCTCCCGTTTTTATTGGAGCTATACGAGATATTTCATTTCGAATCAGCGTAAGTGCTTCTGCCATGTCTGTTTTGTTCATCCACCATAAGGAGACATAATAACCTTCAGAAATATCTTTCCTTAAGAAAGAGTGGAAATGAAGCAATATTTCATGAGCATTTTTTAACTTTACGTAAAGATCTTGTAAATCTTTACGTTCGTTCAACGAACACCCTAACCTATTGGAAAATTGATCAAGGCTATGACTAATTTCACTCACTATATCATCGAAGGGCAAATTTAAACTGTAGCGAGCATGAGAAATATCGCTTTCTTTAAGAGTTGCCCAACCTGTCCATTCCAATGCCTCTAGAACGCCAAGCAACTTCCCGCGAAGAAGCTTTAGCCTATCGAGTTGTGGGGATGTTATGTCTAGAGATTTTGGGGGATCTAAATGCAATATGCCTAAATCATGGAGGGTTGCAATAATATCAGATTTACGCCTTGTTACCCCCCATATGGCGAGTCTTAACATATCTCGAATCAATTAAATAAGCATCTCCTTTCCCCCTACCCTCCTCCAGCCTTTGCTTATGGCACTATTTCTTCCACTATTTCTTCCACTATTCGGGCAACGCGACCAGATGTCTTTAACGTCTCCATAACTTCATTTAATTGGCTATGCAACTGTTTTTCGCGCTCAGAGACCCTCATCTTTATAGCAAGCTCTTTTTCATACCATTCCTGTTCAACCTTTTCAATGGAATTTTTCTCCATCAAATTTAAACGGTTGAAAGCCTCTTCTTTTTCTTTTAACAACCTTTTTTTTTCATTTTCAAGCTCTTCTTCTAATTTTTGACGGTAGGTTTCTATGGTTTTTTCTACGAAATCAAGAGGCGTGTTGTTTTCGAGGGGATTATTCGCTTTCGTCACTTTCATGCTCCTCCATAACAAACTCACAGAAAGCATCTCTGTTAATAATTCCAATAAGCTTGTTGTTTTCAACGACAGGGAGCCTTTTTATTTTTTTCCGCAGCATTAAGTCAGCAACAGTCATGAGGCTTGCCGACGAATCTACGAAGACAGGAGATTTTGTCATAAAATCTTTAACTGTTTTTTTGCCGAGGTTTTTAAAACGGTCTACAAGGCGAATTTCTCCGTTGTCAAGAAAGGAACTTTGGGCTAAAACTTCCAAATAGGTGGGAACTGCTGCTTTTAAAATATCTGTTTCTGAAATATAGCCTATAAGTTCCCAGTCTTCTCGCACCACTGGGATACCTGATATATTATGGCTATATAAAATACGAACTACATCTAGGATAGAGTCTTCCTCCATTACTGCTGCGAGGTCCTTATGCATTAATTCACGCGCAAAGGTGTTCACTCAAATATTACCTCCTGATAATACCAATTTTAGTGAGCAAAACGCGCCAGACAAAAGTAAAAAGCTCCAGATCTCTTTTCCACCGCCATGGCTCTTGAATAAGACGATACAACCATTCTAAGCCCATTTTTTGTATAAGCATAGGGGCGCGAGATAGAGATCCGGAAATTACGTCAAAGGAACCTCCTATACCGATAGCAACAACGTTACCAAGAGATTTCATATTCTTATATATCCATTTTTCCTGTCGAGGAATACCTAACCCTACAAACAATAACTGGGTTCCAGACTCACAAATAGACTTTATGACCTTTTCTTCTTCCTTCTCAGTAAAATAGCCGTGCTGAACACCTGCTATAACCAATCCGGGATATTGTTCTTTTAAATTCTCTGCCGCTTTCTGTGCTACCCCAGGTTTGCTGCCCAGAAAATAGACCGGCCACCCCTCTACACTGGCGGTACGACATAGCTGACAGAGGAAATCTATGCCAGTAATACGTTCTTGAACAGGTTTACCTAAGAAACGTAAAGCCCATATAAGCCCTGTTCCATCCGCTAAAGTGAGTGCCGATTGGGCCACAATTTTCCTATACTCCTCATCTTTTAATGCTGTTTGAACGGCAAGGGAATTAACGGTGGAAATAAGGACTCCCCCCTCTTTTTGACTGAGAAGAGAATACACTTTAGTAATAGCATAGTTCATAGAAACATTATCTATAGTCACTCCCCAAAGGTCAGGCTTCTCTCCTTTCACAGACCTGTTTTTCATAAGGCGAGCAAAAACAGGGACGAGGGTTACACCAGCAAAAATAATAATGCCGCTCACAAAGAAAACTAAGGCTTTTCCTTCAGAGAGTTGGAACATGGCTATAATTGCACCTGTTAAAGCACAAATCGAAGTAATAAACTTCACAGCACTAGGATGATCAAGCCCTCTCCCTATAAGGCTACGATAAATAACCATCGCCCCTTTGGGATTTGCAGAGAGTAAAGAGCTGGCAAAATGCAACGATGTTTCCATAAGAGGGATAGCAAATAATCCTAACGGCAAAACCATTAATGTACTGAATGTAATTCCCTTGCTAACGCCGAGCAGAGACGTACCAGCCACAAGAACTCCCCAAAAAGCGGAAAGGGATTCGCCAAGACGACGATACATATGTCCGTGCCGGCTCCAAAAAACGCCAAGCAATAAAAGCCCCGTCATACTGGTAAACAAGGCATCGGGTAGATATTGTCCTGAAAGAGCCGTTGCTATTAACAATATAGAAAAAGAAACAGCTAGCAAATGTCCTGCCATCCCTGGAATATTATCGAGCTCTTGGATGAGAATGGGAAAAACAGCAAGCCATAGGCCCGTTAAAAATACAGCGATAAAATCTGATAAATAGAAGTATTCTCCATGAGGTAGTCCTAAAAAGGAGATTCTTGGGCCAACAGCAGCAAATAAAACACCTAAACCAAGGAAAAGGAAACGTATTTTTTTTTGGGGATAAACGTGTTGATACATTCCTATCACAGCAGCAACAACGGAAGCCCCAATAATAAGGGTCACTTCCGGATCGCCCGACCAAATTCCGCTTACCATCCATGCCCCGATGAGAAGAATATCTCGAAGATAATTGTATTGACTGTTATCGAGAGAACGCCTGCATAGTCTCTGGAAAAGAAAACATGTAATGACGAGAATGCCAATAAAGGCAAAAAGATTCATATCGGGGATTAGCGAATTAAAGCTGACTATGACAAGCCCCACCTTTCAACTAAAGTTTAAAAAAATCAAGCAAAAACACTCACTATGATATTTTATCAATTTTACAAGGCTTTTGCACTCTTTACCATAGGAAAAGGATAAAGATCGCTATTTTTATAGCGATCTTTATCAAAATAGTATAATTTTCAAAAAGGCCTAAGCTAAAGGCAAAGAAATCTCTCGAACTCCTCCCATATAGGGAACAAGAACTTCTGGAATTTCCACAGATCCATCTTCTCTTTGATAATTTTCCAAAACAGCAATAAGAGTACGCCCTATGGCAATTCCGGAGCCGTTCAACGTATGTACGTAACGTGGTTTCCCTCCATCTGTGGGTTTATATCTCGTACCCATTCTACGTGCCTGGAAATCTTCACAGTTACTACAAGAGCTAATTTCTCGATATTTATCCTGGAAAGGAAGCCAAACTTCTATGTCATAGGTTTTACTTGCTCCGAACCCCATGTCTCCTGTACATAAGCATATAACCCTATAAGGGATCTCTAATTTTTGAAGAACTTCTTCGGCGTTATTTGTTAATTTCTCAAGCTCGTTATAACTATTTTCCGGTTTGCAAAGTTTTACCATTTCAACTTTGTCAAACTGATGCTGTCGCATCATACCCCGTACGTCGCGTCCATAGCTTCCTGCTTCTTTACGGAAACAAGGGGTATAAGCCGTGTAATAGAGAGGAAGCTGCTCCTCTGGAATAATTTCCCCTGCATGAAGATTTGTCAAGGGCACTTCAGCAGTAGGGATAAGCCATAAATCTTCATTTTCACATTTATAAAGATCTTCAGCAAATTTAGGAAGCTGTCCTGTCCCGAGCATGGTCTGAGAGTTGACCATAAAGGGCGGCTGAATTTCTCTGTAGCCATGATGCATAGTATGAAGATCTAACATAAAATTGATAAGGGCTCTTTCCAACCTGGCTCCTAACCCCCGTAGTACAGTGAAACGACTCTGGGACAAACTTACTCCTTTTTCAAAATCGAGTATCCCTAATTTTTCGCCTATATCCCAATGAGCTTGGGGATCAAAATCAAATTTTTTTGGAGTTCCCCATTTGCGAATTTCAACATTATCATTTTCATCCTTACCTACAGGGACAGAATCATGTGGCCTGTTAGGAACTTGAAGCAAAAGGGCCTGAAGCTCTTCGTCCAGTTTCCCTACAGCAGCATCTATATCTTTAACCCGTTGGCCCAGCTCCCGAAGTTCTTCCATAAGATCAGTGGCATCTTTGCCTGTGGCTTTAGCTTCTGCAACTTTCCGAGAACCTTCATTTCTTTGGGCTTTTAAGTTTTCTGTTTCAGCCAAAAGTTTTCTTTTTTCTTCATCGAGAGCTACTATACGATCCACATCAAAATCGTTATACCGATTTTTCAGGAACGTCTTCACTTCATCTAAATTGTTTCGAATCCATTTTATTTCAAGCATTATCTGTCTGCTCCTTTCCTGCGCGAAGACCTTTCAAAAGGTTTGCCATTTCAATAGCAGCCAATGCTGCTTCTGCTCCTTTATTACCGGCTTTACTTCCAGCACGAAGCAAAGCCTGCTCTAATGTGTCGCACGTCAAGACGCCGAAAGAGACGGGCACTCTCTGCTCCATTGCTACATACGCAAGTCCTTTTGACATTTCTGCAGATACATAATCAAAGTGAGGCGTATCGCCACGAATAACAGCCCCCAGAGCTATAATTCCGTCATAACGGCCAGAAAGAGCCGCTTCTTTCGCTAAAAGAGGAAGCTCCCAAGCCCCAGGAACCCATATAATATCTATATTTTGATAAGAAACATCATGACGAGAAAGAGTGTCTTTGGCACCTTCGATAAGTTTTGATGAAATGAGTTCATTGAAACGCGAAGCTATAAGACAAAAACGCAAGCCACTACCAATAAGTTTCCCTTCTGATACTTTCATGGAGATGTTCCCCCTTTCTATATCTAACGAAGTATATCTTTAAGATGGAGCATATGACCGAGCTTTTTTTCTTTGGTGCTGAGATATCTTTCGTTGTACTTATTCGGTTCGATGATAAGTGGCACCCGCTCAGTAATTTTCAGTCCATACCCTTCCAATCCTACAACCTTTTTGGGGTTATTCGTCATTAGGCGAATAGAGCTCAACCCCAAGTCCATTAAAATTTGAGCTCCTACACCGTAATCTCTCAGATCAGGAGCGTAACCAAGAGCAACATTCGCCTCCACTGTATCAAGGCCTTTCTCTTGCAGCTGATAGGCTTTGAGCTTATTTACAATGCCTATTCCTCGCCCCTCCTGGCGCATATAAAGGACGACCCCTCGCCCTTCTTCTTCTATTTGAGCCATAGCAGCGTGCAGCTGTGGCCCGCAATCGCAACGAAGAGAACCAAAAACATCTCCGGTTAAACATTCTGAGTGAACTCGAACCAAGACATTTTCCTGACCAGATACTTCACCCTTTACCAAGGCGATGTGGACTCGATCTTGATCCTCATCAAGAATGTTATGGTAGGCACAGGCCGTAAAAGATCCGTAAGCAGTGGGAAGTTTTACTTCTGCTACTCGTTCCACTAGCTTTTCTCGACGACTTCGGTATCGGATGAGCTCTTCTATAGAAATAATGGGAATTTCATGCCTTTGGGAAAAAATCACCAGATCATCCAAGCGAGCCATAGTCCCGTCAGGATTCATTATTTCGCAGATAACTCCCGCTGGAAAAAGTCCTGCCAATTGAGCCAAATCCACCGCCGCTTCTGTATGTCCAGCTCTTTTCAAAACCCCGCCCTTGCGAGCTGCAAGAGGGAACATATGCCCTGGCTTAAGAAAATCTCCAGCACATGAACGGGGATCAGCTAATAAACGAGCGGTTAAAGCTCTCTCATGAGCCGAAATACCTGTAGTCGTCCCTTCCTGGGCATCTACACTAATTAAAAAAGCTGTACCATGACGATCGGAACTATTCGGTGCCATGGGGTTTAGCTGTAGTTCATGAGCCCTCTCTTGTGTAATGGGAACACAAACTAATCCCCTTGCTTCCTGAGCCATAAAATTGATGGCTTCATGGGTTGCTTTTTCGGCGGCAATCACTAAGTCTCCTTCATTCTCGCGATTGTCGTCATCTACTACTATTACCATTTTCCCATCACGTATATTCTCTATCGCTTCTTCTATAGAACTAAAAAGTCGTTCCTGCTCGCTATTCATCCATTCTCGGTCCTTTCTATCTGAAATCACTGCATCCATCCCATCTCACGAAGGCGATCTATCGTAAGACCGTTGGGAGAATCTGATATTTTTTTCTCTCTTCCAAAACTCATAAATTTTAAAACATATTTTCCTAAAATATCAGTTTCTATATTGACAATCTCCCCTATTCTGGCTTGTCCAAGAGTGCAATCTTTCATCGTTGTTGGAATTAAGCCTACCGAGAACCAGTTGCGAGAAACTTCAATAATAGTCAAACTGACACCATCAAGGGCAACAGACCCTTTTTCAACAATCGTCTCTGTAATACTCTCCTCTGTCTCTATGCAAAGCTGCCGAGTAAGCCCTTCATTTTTTATTTCAGCGATCTTCCCTATCCCGTCGATATGTCCACTGACAATATGCCCATCAAGCCTGTTCCCAACCTGAAGAGCCCTTTCTAAATTAAGAAGAGCACCTGGACGTAAATACTTAAATTTCGTTCTTTTTTGTGTTTCTGGCATCAAATCTGCTGTAAAAGAAGAAGTATCATAGGCCACCACACTTACGCATGCTCCTGAAACGGCTACAGACTGTCCTAAGTAAAGGGATGAAGCTATTGATGGGGCTTCTATCGTTATCTTATACACTTCGTTAAAAGGTGTCATAGATACGAGCTTCCCTATGTTTTCTATAAGGCCGGTGAACATGCCAGGACCCCCTCCACCCACAAATCTCCACTTACATTCGTTACTGACCTCAGTTTTACATGAATAAGCTCTTGAAGAGAAGGAATTATAAATTTTTCGAAAGCAGAAATACCTTGTCCCATGAAAGAAGGGGCTATAAAAAGAGATATTTCATCTGCTAGGGCTTCCGCTAAGAGAGAGGAAGTTAACGTAGCTCCACCCTCGACAAGAACCATATTAACCCCAAGATCGGTTAAGGCACACATGACTTTTTGTAAATCTACCTTGCCAGCTTTCTCCGGAAGGAAAAGAACATTCTTCCCTCTTCTTCCCATCTCTTTGGCTTTCTTCGATTCTTTTGACGAGAAACCTGCAATAATAACGGTTCCTTCTCCGTTGAGGATTTGCGCATCTAAGGGGGTTCGCAAATGGGTATCTAAAATAATACGAAGCGGCGATTTTCCAGATGTATACCGAACAGTAAGGGACGGGTTATCATGAAGCACCGTTCCTACCCCTATCATAATAGCATCGTGCTCTCCTCGTAGGAGGTGTGCCATAGTTCGTGCAGATTCACCTGTAATCCACTGACTCTCTCCGTTCTGCATAGCTACGCGCCCATCAAGCGTCGAAGCTGTTTTTAAAGTGACCCACGGCCGCCCATCGCGGACTCTTCGAATGAAGCCTCTATTAAGCCACTTACACTCTTCTTCTAGTATCCCCCATTCCACAGGTACGCCGGCATCTTGTAAAATTCTAATGCCACGCCCATTTACTACGTCATGAGGGTCTTTCATTCCTATTACAACTCTCTTTAAACCAGCTTTTACTAATTGAGGAGCACATGGAGGCGTTTTCCCCCAATGAGAACAGGGCTCAAGGGTTACATATGCAGTGGCCCCTTGAGCAGAAGAACCGGCTTTACGGAGGGTCTCTACTTCTGCGTGATGAGAACCATAACATTGGTGATACCCTTCTGCTACAATATGCCCTTCTTTAACCAAAACACAGCCAACCCTGGGGTTGGGGCTCACATGCCCAGTACCACGCCAGGCCAAGCTGATAGCTCTTTGCATGAAGTACTCGTCTTCACGCCTCTGTTTCAGGCTCATGCTCTTCACCTCTAAAAAAAGAAACTATTTTTTTTGCCAACACAGGACCAATCCCTTTTACAGTAGTAAGCTCTTCGGGGGATAATGTCGCTATTTTTTTCATGCTGCCAAAATGAGAAAGGAGCAACGCCGCTGTATGCTTACCTACACCAGGAATATCTTCTAACCTAGAGCGGGTCAACCTCACTCCCCGTCCTCGGCGATGACTTTTTATAGCGAAACGGTGAGATTCATCTCGTACCCTCTGCAAAAGCTGTAAAACAGGATCTGCCCAATCCAGCCGAATTGGCAATTCTTTCTCGCTATGGTATATCAGCTCTTCTCTTTTTGCCAGAGAAATAACAGGAATAGTTACAAGGGCAAGATCAGACAGAGCCTTCTTCGCAAATTCCAGCTGTACTGGCCCACCATCTATAAGAATAAGTTGTGGTAAGGGCTCATTGTTTTCTAGCACCTTCTGGTATCGACGATGAACGGTTTCTTCCATGGAACGGAAATCGTCTATGCCTTCCACCGTGCGGATTTTAAAACGGCGGTATAAAGAAGGATTGGCTACACCCTGTTCAAAAACCACAACAACGCCATATGTTTCCCGTCCAGACATATGGGAAATATCAAAACCATCAATTCTCCAGGGTAACGTATCCATTTTCAGTATCTCTTGTAGCTGGTTTAGCGTATCCCATGTTTCTGCATTCAGATCTTCCTGAAGACTTGTAGGAACTCTCTGTCTCGATAAGCGCCAGATAGCACGAATAGTATCTCGATACCGTGCGGCCTTTTCGAAATCCAGATCAGATGCCGATAATTCCATCCTTTTCCGCATTCGTTCTACAAGTTCAGAAGAACGTCCTTGAAGTAACAAAACGATATCGTCCACTCTTTCTCTATATTCCGTTTCACCGCATAACCCCGCACATGGAGCCAAGCATCGACCTAAAGCATAGTTAAGACAAGGACGCCGTCTTTTATCAGGTCGTACTTCGGCTTTACAAGAACGCAAAGGGAAATATCTCTCTATGAGACGCAACAACACTCTTACGTCTTTCGCGCTGATATAGGGGCCTAAATAAATAGAGCCATCATCCTCTTTGTTTCGTGTAATGACGAGGCGAGGAAATCGTTCATTAGTAATTTTTATATAAGGATATCGTTCGTTCATCTTCAAATCTATGTTAAAGAAGGGCTTATACTTCTTTATAAGTCTCGATTCTACAATTAAAGCTTCAGCTTCTGTTTCTGTGCGAATAGTTGAAATGTCTGCTATAGTTTCAACAAGCTTACGAAGCCGCGGAGAAGCAAAACCCTGATGTCTAAAATATGAAGAAACCCGTTTCCGAAGAGATTTAGCCTTTCCTACATAGATGACATTCCCTTCTTCATCGCGCATAATATACACGCCAGGCCGAAGAGGAAGATTTTTTACTATGTTTTTTATTTTTGGGTTTACCATTAAAGAATCATCGTTGTGCATTCTTTTTTATCACCCTATATCCTTACTTGACGTTCATGGAATATAACACCATATTATAATGTATTCTAGCAATTGGAGGTGGATAGAGTGAGTCTTGTTCTATACAATGATCTAACACGAAAAAAAGAGCCCTTTGTTCCTCTCAAGGAAGGGGAAGTTGGCTTTTACAGCTGTGGACCGACAGTCTATGATTATTTCCATATTGGTAACGCTCGCCCTTTCATAGTTTTTGATGTTTTTAGACGGTATTTGGAAAAATTAGGGTACTCCGTAGTTTTCGTACAGAATTTTACCGATATTGACGACAAGATGATAAAAAGAGCTAATGAAGAAGGTATCTCTGTTGCAGAGCTCGCTAATCGCTTTATCGATGAATATTTTGAAGATGCGGATGCTCTCGGTGTCCATCGCGCCACCATTCATCCCCGAGCTACAGAACATATGGAAGACATTGTAAAAACGGTAAAAACCTTAGTAGATAAAGGACATGCCTATGTAGTCGATGGAGATGTATTTTTTAGTGTAGAAAGTTTCCCTGAGTATGGAAAGCTTTCCAAACAAAGTATTGAAGAGCTACAATCAGGAGCAAGAATCGATATTAACGAACAGAAACACCACCCTCTCGATTTCGTCCTTTGGAAAAAGCAAAAGCCCGGGGAACCAGCATGGGAAAGTCCGTGGGGATTGGGACGCCCTGGATGGCATATCGAATGCAGCGCTATGTCTACGAGATATTTAGGGGACAGTTTTGACATCCACTCAGGTGGAAGTGATCTTATCTTCCCTCACCATGAAAACGAGATCGCTCAAGCAGAAGCAGCGACGGGGCAACAATTCGTGAAATACTGGCTTCACAACGGTTATCTGCTTATCGATAAAGAAAAAATGTCTAAGTCCTTAGGGAACTTTCTTACAGTAAGAAAAGCTCGAGAGAAATATTCCCCTTTAGCTATCAGATACTTCATGTTAAGTGCTCACTACCGTTCCCCTATTAACTTTTCCGAAGAGGGACTTAACCAGGCAACTGGTGCAGTAGAGCGGCTAAGAAACTGCTGGTCCGACCTACAGTACGCTAAAGAGACTAGAGCACAAGAAGAAAAAGAAGGTACGCGGGCTTTCGTTGAGGAAATTCGCCAAGCTGACTCTAAATTCCACGAAGAAATGAACGATGATTTCAATACAGCAGGTGCGCTTGGCTCCGTTTTTGAGGTCGTACGCCTCGCCAATACATACTTGAAAGAAAATAATACCCTAGACCCCGAGGCTTGCAGTGCTATAGAAACATTTTTTAAAAAAGTTGACTCTATCATGGGTATTATCAATCTAGAATCTGAGGGCTCAAGCGGGGACATAGATATAGCAGAAATAGAACGTCTTATTCAGGAAAGAGCCAATGCCCGGAAAGCAAAAGACTTTGCTAAATCCGATGCTATTCGAGATAAATTAGCTCTTAAAGGTATTATTCTAGAGGACACTCCAGAAGGAACGAAGTGGAAAAAAGAACTTTAATAAGTGGTATAAAAAAGCGCAGGGGAGGGATTTAATCTTTCCCCTCGCGCTTTAATACTTTCCTTTCAAGAAAGATAACCAACGGAATGCCGAGGAACCCGCATGCTATTATTTCTCCCAATCCTACATACAGGGCCGTGTACGTAAAAGGCATTTTTGCGAGAACAGATAAATATCCCCCTACGATAAGGCTATTGAACACCACAGGAGGGACTGCTGCCATGTAGGGATTGGGCATACGACTGGTAACAACAGCAGCGGCAAGAGTCGCAATGCTTCCAAAAACAACATCTATTAAACCGAACCCCCCGACAAAATTAGAAATGAGGCAACCTATAAAAAGCCCCGGGATTGCCTCTACCCAAAGATATGGTAAAAGAGTAAGGGCCTCAGATACCCTGACTTGTATAGGGCCATAAGAGATGGGAGCCAGAAGGATCGTCAATGTTGCATAAATTGCTGCTATTAAACTCGAAATAACTATAGTTTTAACGTTAAAAAACTGCTTCACTTTTCTATTCATCATTGTTTCCTCCAACAAAAGTTACCCAGGAATCGTTAAAGTATATATCCCCTCATTAAATACCTATACTATTGCCTTGGCTATTTTCATCACTGTTCCTAAAACAACATCTACACCTTTCTTGAGTTGCTCATAATCCGTCCACTCCTCTGGACAATGGCTACGTCCATCTTTGCTTGGAACAAAAATAAGACCTACTTCTGTAAGATCCGCCATAATCATGGCATCATGGCCAGCACCACTTACCATAGAACGATAACGTATTCCCCGCTTTTTCGCTTCTTCTATAAAATAGGTCTGGATTTCTCGCGAAAGACGCACGGGAGGAATAAGAAGTTTCTGCTCTATTTGAATGGTAAATCCCTCACTTTTCTCTATTCTATTAAGAGTATCTTTCATTCGAGAAACCACATTCTCTATGTTTTTCTGCTCCGTAGAGCGTATATCTACAGTGAAAAGCACTTTGCCCGGTACAATATTAGATCCACCTGGATAAACAACCAGTTTCCCGACAGTTCCCACCGTTCCCTCCCCTTTTTCAGAAGCTGCATGGTGAACGTCACGTGCCACTTCCAAAGCTGCCAAAAGAGCGTCTTTTCTCATATGCATGGGTGTGGTCCCCGCATGATCGGCACGACCTGTAATTTCTATGTCATACCGTGTAATACCAACAATAGTATTTACTATACCTACCTCCATAGATTCAGTTTCTAATACGGGTCCCTGCTCTATGTGAAGTTCAATAAATGCTTTTAAATCTTCAGGTTGCCTTATCGCTTCTTTAAGACGAGAAGGAGTTAAACCAAACTCTTGCAATGCTTCTTGAAGGGGAACCCCTTCCTCATCATAAAAGCCATCCAGCTCTTCTTGAGACACTTGACCAGCCATAGCTCGACTTCCATAAAGTCCAGCGCCAAAGCGAGATCCTTCCTCTTCTATCATGGCTACAAATTCTATAGGGTATTGAGTTTGGATATTGTGCTCATGTAAAATCCGCGCTATTTCCAATCCTGTCACAACGCCTGCCAGGCCATCAAACATGCCGCCATTACGAACTGAATCGAAATGAGACCCTACCATAACTATTGGGCCTTGGCCTATTAAACCCTCTCTTCTACCAAAAAGATTTCCTGCGGCATCGGTATATACATGCAAACCTGCTTCTTTCATTTTAGAGCAGATAAAATCTCTTGCTTTTCGATCTTCATCCGTAAAAGAGAAACGAGTAATTCCGTTGCCAGGTGTAGCTGTAAACGTCGATATGGTCTCCAAATCTTGCTGTATTCTACGGACATTAGCTTCAAACATAATCTACTCCCCAATTCTTATAATTATTTTCAAGAAATTATGCCATACTAAAGGTCGTTTTATAAGAGTACGAAAATTGAGCACGAAGTAACTTTTGCATAAGGAACAATTAAAAGTATTATACCCCCTCACCACACCTAGACTTTTTTGCTTTTCCCATTTACAATTATCAATTGTTCTGTGGAGGCGAATGGTTCCTGGTGGGGCCCCCGGACTTCAAATCCGGCCGAGAGGCGGCGTTGGCTGTCTTTGGTGAGTTCGATTCTCACACGCCTCCGCCATTTTTTTATGGAGCCTTGATATTACAGACTTTTCAGAAGCCGATTACTGGAATTTGCACCCTTAAAGCCTTATAAACACTTTGCTACACACATTGCTACACACACTTACCACAGTGTAGTTAAGTTGTGATTAAAAAGGTGAAGAAAGGAGGGTGAAAATTCATATGGTAGTCGGCTTTTCTTTATCATCATTCCCGCTCTATGACAAGCGAAAACGGGCTATGGACTGGACACAGTGTAAACTATAGCCATTAAAAGTTTGTCTTTGTTTTTTTATATGCAACATTATCGATATGTTATTCATTTTACTGTTGCTATTAACCCTATGGTGTCAAAATATTGGTTATTTTCAGCTTTCATCATTTCTATATCTCTTTTCGCGTGTGGATTGTCACATTCTAACCAATCTTCCCATGCTTTTTCATGGCAAGACAAAGATAGGCTCTGCTCTATTTTCACCTTCTCAGACTCTTCCCATAAAGAATGCCACCAACTTCTTGAATAAAAATTCATGTCTTCTTGCCAATAAGGTCTCAATACTTCAGGAACATCATTAAAAAAATCTTTTTGCAATCCAGGAACGGCAATTGCTATAATGCCACCTTTTTTAGTTAAGGGGACTATATATTCGTCTAAGAAGCTTCTTTTAGCACCAAAATAGTGATATGCATCTATACTAATAATCGCATCAAAAAAACCTTTAGCATAGGGCAATTCGTGAGCATCTGCATGAATTGGAATAATTTTATGGTCAAGTTGAACAAGCTTGAACCGTTCATAATTTTCTGTCGCATCAATCCATAGGTCTGTAGCAAATACTTCAACATCATATACCCCTGCTAGAAAAATTGATGTTAGTCCTCTGCCGCAACCCAAATCTAAGACACGCATCCCCGAATGTAATTCTACTGAAGTTAAAAGCTCATCAAGAATTCTGATACAATTAGGTCCCATCATGTTTTGAAGTAAGAATTCCCGAGTAAATAAATCTTCTCTTTTGGTTTCCATTTTTTACATTCCTCTCTTATTTGTAGGGTTGTTTCCTCCTTTTTTCAAAACAGAACAGAAAGGCTCGACTGACTCTTTCACCTCGTCTGACTGATACCTTCTAAATCTAGCGAACACCATATATTAAATTCAACGAGCATAAAATATCTTGCATCGACCATTCTTGAGCAAATAATATTTTTTGAATGTATTGTAATGTAATAATATATTAAAATACACTTCTTATCTAAAACAGGATTAATCTATTTATAAACCTACCTTGACAATGCATTTATCATCATTCCATAACGTTTTTCGAATAGAAAAAGTAGAATCAGGTTTTATACTCCTAATCATAGCCTCTATTGGGGAGAGGCAAAAGAGTTGACACGGACTATTTGTTCCCATCTTTTTACACATAGAACACAACGTACAACTCATATTCACTGCAAAAAAACCATCTGCAACATCTTCACAATTCCAACTGGCACAACCAAACAAACTTTGTACATTTACAAATGCTCGTTTAGGATCCTGGACACCAAATTTTCCAGCTAACATCGCTCCATTTTCCATTTGTTCATTGCGCTTCTGTTCCGTTATTTTCTCTAATATCCCCTCGTTACTATATCGTAAGGTTGAATCAGCAAGAGCAGCAACATAACACAACTGTAACATCTTTAATTTTTCTTCTAGATTCATAATAGAGCCTCCATATTTGTTTTTTATTTTTTACAAATGATCTTATTGTAGCAATATAAAATTTAGTCAATTAAAGGAAGGGGAATTAATGTGAATAATAACCAGTCAGAAGTAAATGTAAAACTAACAAATCAAAAAGTTCAATTTAATGGCGTATCAAAAACTAATCCTGACCATCCGATTATTTTTGATTACCTGCCCCCTTTAGGTGATGGACGAGGTTATAAAGGTCTCGAATTATTACTAATGGGTTTTGCAGGATGCGTAAGTACAACGATTGTGTATTTATTGAGGAAAATGGGGAGAAATGTCTCGGGATTCAGGATGAATGCAATAGGCATAAATAGAACTCAACCTTTATCGCTCCAAAGGATCGATTTTGAAGCTATTTTAGAATCTAGTGACGCTAGTGAATTAGATCTTCAAAATACAATATTGCAAGCAGAAAAAATATCTCCTGTATGGATAACATTAAAAAAAAGTATTGAGATTAGTACAAAATCCAGAGTTATAAAGGTATAAAGTTATGCTAAAACTAAATCGTTTTTTCTAACAGCTAGCAGCCTTAGTACAAAAAATACATACGAAGTACGCTACTAATCCACTAAGTGTTGCAAATTTAGTAGATGCAACATTTCTAAAAGGTCTTTCACATGCTGTTGCCATTTTCCCCCTTCACTCTTCTATGGTATTCTTATAATGTTAAGTTAAGTCTAGTTGAGAGAGGGAGTATATCCCTCTCTCTTATCGTTTTTTTATGGAGGTTATTCTATATGGATGTAGAAAAAATACAAAAACGCTTGCGATTTTTCACCGCAGAACGAGATTGGGAGCAATTCCACTCCCCTAAAAATTTAGTGATGGCTCTAGCTGGTGAAACAGGCGAATTGGTAGAACTGTTCCAGTGGCTCTCAGAAGAAGAATCTTACGAAATAGCCAAAAAAGAAGATAAGATATTCGTTGAGGAAGAAGTTGCTGATATAGCCATTTATCTCCTCCGTATTTGTGACAAGCTTTCTATTGACTTAGAGAAGGCTGTAAACAATAAAATAGAAAAAAATGGGATAAAATACCCCGTCGCTCTTTCAAAAGGTAAAGCCACGAAATACAACCGACTTTAAGAAGCGATACAGTTAAAGGGATATATTTTTGCTCCCCTTTTCTTCCAAAATTTTTTTAATTCGGTCTCGCTGATCTCCTTGAACTACTATGAGGTCATTTTCTACTGTGCTACCACATCCAAGGCTTCTGCGCAAACAACGGGCCAAAACTTTTTTTTCTTCAAGAGTCCCTGAACGGGTTTCTACAATCGTAACCGTCTTCCCAGAACGTCCTTTTTTCTCAATTCTAAGAACTATTTTCCCCTTTAAAATCTCCCCGAGAGAAACATCCTGACGAGAGAGAAAATTTTCCTCAACTTCGTCATTGTGCTTCTTTTCTTCTAAAGACAACTCCGATTCACCTAAAAGAGAACGGAAAGGATTATTATATAAAGGTTCGTTATCTAGCTTGTATTCATTATTTTTTTTCCTCGCCATATGTTTCGCCTCTTTAAATATCTTTTAAGTAGTCTAGGGTCGACCGTATAATTTCTCCATTCTTTAAAGTTACAATCTGCCCCTCAAACGGTTTTCCCTTTCTCGCAAATACAAAGGGGGCTATTTGTAAATAGTGAAGGTTTGTATCTTTAAGAGCGAAACTCGCATCTATATCGTACCATTCCACTCTCCCCTCTTCTCCACTCCGAAGTTCTCCCGAAAAAGAATGGCAAGTAAAATAGAATGTTAACGTTTCATGCCCCTCGCCCTCTTGATAGTTATGAACAACTCCTGCCAGTTCTAAAGCACATGGGACAAGTCCGGTCTCTTCTCGTACCTCTCGTATACACGCTTGAGATATACTTTCCCCTCGCTCTTTCTTCCCGCCTGGCACTGTTAAAGTTCCTTTGTAGGGATCTTGCTCTCGATGGATAAGCAACAGCCTATTCCCTTCGATAATGAAACAAAAAACTACTATAGAATTATAGGCATAGTCGCACATGTTCATACAAAAGCCTCCCTGCCTTCTATTCTAAAAAATATTTTTGATTCCGAGAAACAATTGGTTCTTGATCTAATAAAAAGAGAGGTGCTGGATCTACTAATTGCCCTTGAAGGGATAGAGAAAAGTGAAGATGAGGCCCGGTTATTCGCCCTGTTTGCCCACTCTCGCCTATGACGTCCCCTTTTTTAATGAAATCTCCATTTTTTACATACGGCCTGGATAGATGCCCGTATATAGAAATAACACCAGAACCAGAGTCTATAAAAACAGTACGCCCACTAAAATAATGATCAGCCACCAACACTACTTCACCACCAAGAGCGGCTTTTATTTTAGTTCCTTGAGCTGCTCTAAAATCCACGCCAGCATGAGGACTTGAAGGCCTCCCGTTAAGAACTCTTCTCTTGCCATATACGCTGGTAACTGCGCCATCTACTGGTTTGAAGAGAGGTAACTCCCAGTGAGATTCCTTGTTAATGTGAAGGAGCACTTTACGGGTTTCTACACGTTCTTTCGCTATTCTCTGCAATGCTGCTTCTGGAGGCGTTACCATATGGTTAGGGAGAGTAAGATGTTCTTCTGGATAGGTTTTCGCCTTTATTATCAAGGGGAACTCCAAGTGTTTCTGCTCCCCTTCTGCCACTATTTTTACAATCAAAGTAGCTTTCCCAGGGTAAGCCGTCCTTACATTTGTCCCTAAAAGGAAATCCTTCCTCTGTTCTGATGAAGAAGGCAAGAGTTCGAAAGGGATAATTTGGTCGCACCACACAACTTCTCCTGAAACAGGGCCTTCCAGAACTGTAATAGAAAGAAGGAAAGGGACTCCAATTTCTACGTCAAGTGGGCACGAAACGGTTATTTCCCGCCCTTGGGCAATGGAAACCGATCCAAATAACAAACAAAAAGATAGAGCTAACACTTTAACGATAGATATGTATGAATAATGAAAGAAATTAGATTTCATGCGTTAACAATCTCCATTATAAGTTTTTGTGGCACAGGTTTCTTTTGAGATATAGAAACTACCTGTTGAAAAAAAGGTAAAGCCTGCTCTAGTTTCCCTTCCTCAGAGTAATATATTTTAAGTAAAGAAGTTCCTTTTTTTGCAAAATCTCCTATTTTTCCACATATTTCTATAGCTATAGATAGATCTATAATATCTTCCTTTGTCGCCCTTCCGCCACCAAGACGTTTAATTCCTTCCCCCACCTGCCGAGCATCTATAGAGTTGAGGTACCCATCGCGATCTGCAGCAATAACATACTCGAATGGGGCTCGTTTCAAGAAAAGCTCAGGGGTATCACATACCGCTGCTTCTCCACCTTGAGCCTGAATAAGTTCTTTGAACTTCTGCAAGGCTGCTCCATTTTTCAATACTTTTTTACATTGACAAAGCCCCTCTGCAAAAGTTTCTGCTCCTCCCCCCAAATAAAGCATAGCTCCGGCGAGATGCAAACAAAGGGTTTCAGTATCAGCGGGACCGCGTCCGTGTAAGGTTTCTATGGCTTCCAATACCTCCATACTATTCCCTACCCATCGCCCTAAAGGTTGATCCATTGCCGTGATCAATGCCATACTTTCCCGACGAAGAGATTTTGAGAGAGAGACAAGCATTTGCGCTAAAGCTCTAGCCTCTTCTAGATCTGTCATAAAAGCTCCCTTACCGCACTTTACATCAAAAACAAACCGAGAGGCTCCTCCCGCTAATTTCTTACTCACGATGCTGCTGGCAATAAGAGGAAGAGACGGCACAGTGGCCGTTACATCTCGAAGAGTGTAAAAAAGCCCCTCTGCTGGTGCAAGTTCTAGAGAGTGACCTGAAATAGCGCATCCAATATGGTGTATTTGTTCTATAAAGTTTTCGAGAGAGAGATGCACATTCATGCCAGGTATAGCTTCCAGCTTATCTACTGTCCCACCTGTAAAGCTTAATCCTCGTCCTGAAAGTTTAGCCACTGAAACGCCAGCAGCGGCAACAAGTGGAACTACTACAAGGGTGGTCTTATCCCCCACGCCACCTGTACTATGTTTATCTACAATTTTAATATCAGAAGGGAACTCTACTTTATGACCAGAAGAAGCCAAAACCTCAGTAAAGGACCTAAGCTCGCTTTGGGAGAGTCCTTGATGAAACACTGCCATAAGCCAAGCACTTACTTGATAGTCTGGAATACTTCTCTGATAAAATTTTTCTACAAAAGTCTTAAGTTCTTCTGGAGAATGAGCTCTGCCATCTCTTTTATCTTCAAGAAATCGTAAAATATCAAACATTTCCCACTCCGATTTTAGCAAGAAGGCCACGAAGAAGAGTGGTCAACGCACCTGTAGCTTTACCCATTTCTCTAATAACTTCCTCTTCCGATAGTTTTTGCGCTGTAATACCTGCCGCATAATTAGCTATACAAGACAGCGCGAAAACTTTCATTCCCATAGCATGAGCAACTATGGTTTCAGGTACAGTAGACATCCCTACAGCATCTGCCCCAAGAGTTCTACACATGCGCACTTCTGCTGGGGTTTCATAGGATGGGCCTGAAAAAGCAATGTAAACGCCGCGTCTTACAGTTATACCCTCTTCTCTCGCCACTGCCTCTCCTATATCCAACAGGTCTCTATCATAAACATAAGACATATCTGGGAACCGCTCTTCTTTCTCTGAGAAAACTGGACCTACGAGTGGGTTAACTCCCATAAAATTAATATGATCATAGAGCATGACTAAATCGCCAGGGACATATCCAAGGTTGATCCCTCCAGAAGCGTTGCTGGCGATAAAATAAGGGATCCCCCACTCACCTAAAACACGTACAGGGAAAACAATGTCTTGCATAGAGTAACCTTCATAAAAATGCACCCGCCCCTGCATAACAGCAACATAGACGTTGCCGAGGAAGCCACACACAAGGCGACCTGCATGACCAGGAGCAGTGGAAATAGGCCAACCAGGAATTTCTTTATACGGTATGATGACTGGGTGCTGGATAGAGTCAGCAAGTCCTCCCAATCCAGAACCAAGAACAAGTGCTGCCTGAGGCTGTGTTGTCACTCTTTTTTTGATGTATGTTAAGGCTTCAAGAACTTTTCTCTTATAATCCATTTCAGCACCTCCTAAAAATTAAGCTCTTGGATGAGCCTTATCATATATGTCTCTGAGTTCCAGGTCAAAATGAACATATTTTTCTGTTGTAGCAATAGAGGCATGCCCCAATATCTCCTGCAAGGTTCTCAAATCCATTCCTCTTCGTAGCAAATGGGTAGCAAAGGAATGCCTGAGGATATGGGGATAAAGACGACTGGAAGGAATACCTGCAGTTTTCCCTCTCTTTTTAATTATCCGCCATATATCCACTCGTTGAAGAGGTTTCCCGTTTACAGAGAGAAAAAGCTCTGGCGCAAAGATAGATTTATGGAATGCATCTACATATAGCTGCACTCTTCGGCTCACTTCTCCCAGAAAAGGGATCACTCTTTCTTTGTTCCCTTTGCCCAAGACACGAAGAGTTTTACTAGAAAAATCTAAGTCTTTTATTTGCAAAGAGCACAGTTCGCTCGCCCTTAATCCACATCCATACGCAGTCTCCAAAAGTGCTCTGTCTCGTACTTCAAGAAATGTATCTCCTGCACAAGCATGAAGAATTCTTTCCACTTCTCCTTCGCTCAAGATGCGAGGCAAATTTTTCCCCTTAAAGGGAAGAGTGGGGAGTTCAATCTCTTCATCAATTAATTCTTCCATTTCCAAATATTTGAACCACGAACGAAGAGCTGCTATAGATCGCTGTTGTGTGGAACGTTTTTTACCCTCTAACGCTAGTTTCTTTTGATACCCTTCTAATGCGCTGAGAGTGGGTGGGAAGGGGGAAAGTCTTTTTTCTTCGCAGAAACTCACCCATACAGTAATGTCACGCTGATAAGCTAAGATTGTATTTTCGCTACAACCTCTTTCGAGGAACAAATAATCGAGAAAATCATTTAGTAATTGGACATAATTATTATTCATTGATATCACTCATATAAATATAACAAGTAGGGGCTGGATCTACCAGCCCCTACATTCTTAGGCCTCTATATTTCTCTCCGGCTATGTTTATAAAGAAGCCATGAGAGCCCGGCAAATGTTTTACAGTCCTTAATCTTTCCGCTACCTAAAAGTTCTGGCACGTCATTGAGAGGAACAGATTCGACTTCAATGCACTCGTCTTCATCTCCATCAAGAATAGATGGAACTAGTTTCCTAGCTACAAAAACAACGATCACTTCATCGCTAAAACCTGGAGATGTATAGAACTTGCCAACTTCTACAAGGTCATTAGGACGATATCCCACCTCTTCCTGCAATTCTCGTTCCGCAGTGTCTCGAAAGGTTTCACCTTCTTCAACAATACCTGCAGGAATTTCAAGGATATCCTCTCCAAGAGGATGACGATATTGCCGTACGAGAAGCACTTCATTCTTTTCCGTGAGAGGAATGATAGCTACTGCAGGCTCATGCTCCACTACCTCTCGGATTGTTTTCCGACCAGATTGAAGTTGAACATTGTCTATACGAAGGTCTATAATTTTCCCACGATAGATAAGATTTCGTGATAGAACTTTTTCGATAGCACCCATTTACTTTCCAAGGACCTTTCTGACTATTTCCCTTCCCTTTTCAAAGGCTTCGAGATTCATGGGAAGGAACTTAGGTTTTCTCTTCCCCAGTTTTTCTTTAATCGTCTCTATGCATACAAGAGGGTTAACTATAGAAGTAGCCTCTACGAGGGCACCTAGCGCTACAATATTCGCTACTTTATCGCTCCCGAGTTCTATTGCTACTGAATTTGCAGGAACTGGAATGACAGTGATATCTTTTCGAGGAGCAGCGTATGTAACAAGATCGCTATTATAAAGAAGGACACCGCCTTTTCTAACAAATTTTTCAAATTTTGTTAGAGAAGGCTGGTTCATAATAACGACAGCATCAGCTTCTGCTACCACAGGGGAGGCTATTTCCTCGCTGCTCAGCACCACGCCACAGTTAGCTGTCCCACCCCTCATTTCAGGCCCGTAGGAAGGGATCCATGTCACATGCATTCCTTCTTCTATCCCAGTATACGCAACAAGCTGGCCGAGAACCATAACCCCCTGCCCTCCAAAACCAGCGGCTATAAGACTTTTATCGATCTTTGTCATTCATCCCGCCCCCTACTCGTAATCTTTAAATAAACCGAGAGGATAGTATGGCATCATACTGTTAATAGTCCACTCAAAAGCTTCCACTGGGCGCATCCCCCAGTTTGTGGGGCAAGAAGAGAGAATTTCTACAAAAGAGAAGCCCTTGCCATCTAATTGGTACTGGAAGGCCTTTTTTATAGCCTGTTTAGCTTTAATAATGTATTTAGGCTGAGCTACTGTGACACGCTCTATATAGCCAGGTGCCGCCAATGCGTTTAGCAGCTCACAGACTCTAATGGGATATCCGTTTACCTTGGGATCTCTCCCCAATGGACACGTTGTAGCTTTCTGTCCAATAAGAGTTGTAGGTGCCATTTGTCCACCGGTCATGCCGTAGATGGCGTTATTTATGAATATCACTGTGATATTCTCAGACCGATTTGCAGCATGTACTATTTCAGCTGTACCGATAGAGGCTAAATCCCCATCTCCCTGATAGGTAAAAACTGTTTTATCGGGACGCACTCGTTTCAATCCTGTAGCGACTGCTGGTGCACGACCGTGGGCTGCCTCACAAAAATCAGTATCAAAGTAATCGTACATCATGGCAGCACAGCCTACTGGCGCTACTCCAATAACATCCTGCTGAATACCAAGTTCATCTATAACCTCACATATAAGACGGTGAGCTATTCCATGTCCGCAGCCAGGGCAATAGTGAGTATGAACCTCAGGCATCCATGTTTTGGGGCGTTCATACACTTTAACTTCTTTCATTACATATCCCTCCCTACTCCAGACCGAGTAATTTCCTGCACTGAGTCTCAATTTCCTTAACAGAGGGCGACATGCCACCTGTTCGACCATAGAAAGACACAGGTATTTTGCTCTCTGTTGCGACTTTGACATCATCTATCATCTGACCGCAGTTCATTTCTGTTACCAAAATGTGCTTGACAGATCCAGGCAGTTTTTTAAACTCTGCGTAGGGATATGGCCAAAGGGTAATAGGACGAATCAGTCCTACTTTATGCCCCTCTTGACGAAGATTATTAATAACAGAGCGAGAAATACGGGCAGTAGTTCCATAGGCAGCTATAACAAGTTCGGCGTCTTCTGTTAGGTAAGATTCACAACGAACTTCTCGTTCTTTGATGAGTGCATATTTTTTCTGAAGATTGATGTTGTGATCTTCCAGAGCCTCAGGAGAGAGATATAAACTCTTCAGGGCACTTTTTTGCCCTTTTCGCTCCTCCATATATCCGAGAGCCCATGTAGTATTGTCAGGAATATCCTTATCTGTATAAGGCTTTATTTCCACAGCTTCCATCATCTGCCCCATGAAGCCGTCGGCAAGCATCATAACAGGATTCCTGTATCTCTGTGATAGCTCAAAAGCTAATTGGGTCAAGTTTACTGCTTCCTGCAACGTGCTGGGAGCTAGAACGATCAAATTATAGTCTCCATTACCCCCGCCCTTTGTGGCCTGAAGATAGTCTGCTTGAGAAGGAAGGATTCCGCCCAAGCCAGGCCCACCACGCATAACATTCACTATAACAGCCGGAATCTCACAACCAGCCATATATGTTAGCCCTTCAGACATAAGGGAGATACCAGGGCTAGAAGAGGTCGTCATCACTTTATGTCCCGTAGCACCGCCACCCATGATCATGTAAATAGCTGCTACTTCGCTCTCTGCCTGAACAAAAGTCCCGCCAACTTCCGGAAGATGAGCAGACATATATTCGGGAATCTCATTTTGCGGCGTGATGGGATATCCAAAGAAGAACTTACAGCCAGCCTGAATAGCGGCTTCCGCTATGGCTTCAGTTCCTTTCATTAGCACTCGTCCCATAAGTTTTCCACCTCCAGAAAAACGTTAGCCTTCAACGATCTTATAAACTTCGATCGCGGCATCAGGGCATGTAGTTGCACACATAGCGCATCCAATGCACCCTTCTTTGAACTGCTCCACCGGTCTGTGCCCTTTACTATTGATCTTCTCCGATATTCGGAGAACTTTGACGGGACAGGCAGCTACGCAAAGCCCACAGCTTTTGCAATACTCTTCAAGAACCTGAATTCGTCCCTTTGCCATTACGAGACACACCCCTTCCACTTTTTAATACGTTTGGTTTTCTACGAATGGGATTTATCCTCATTTAACTTTCTACTTGACCACATATAGCCATCCTCCCACGGGAGAAGCATATATCTGGAAAGAGGCCATATGGGAACAGAGATAGAAAGATCATCCAACTTTTTCTCCACTGCCGAAGCAAGGGTAGAATCCACACCTGCGTATAGAACGGGAAGTTCCAAAGCTTGACCAGCCTCAATTACCGTTTGAATACCCTCTACAGCATCTGCTACTGTCGTTTCCTTCATAAGGTGAGAATTACAAATGAGGGCATTAACTTCAAGGCCACAAATATTTTCCATTTTTTCCATCATTTTCTTTATGCGAAAAATTGTAGAGGTCTGAGGACGGAAAGAATTTACTACAAGAATTAAACGATAGCCTACTTTTTTTATGATAGGCTCGAATTGTTTTAGAGCTAAAGCACCTTCAGCATCTCCGCCTATATCCATAAGCAAACGGCTTGTTTCATCATGAAGGGCCCAATCAACTTTAGGAGTGACAAGAGACATATCTAACCATTTTCCCTGATCAGGGATAGTAATTACAGAAAGGCCTTTACTTTCGAGAGTTTCAGACACTTGGCGGATACAAAAATACGGATTAATGATGTCAATGTCGGCAATCGTGACTTTATCTCCAGCAGCCTGAAGTCCCACCGCTAAATTAAGTACCCACTCTGTTTTTCCAGAACCAAGGGCTCCTGTCACAGCTACCGCTTTTGGCCAATCGTAGCGCTCAACAAGACGTGCTAGAACCTCTTCGTGACTAGCCATCTAAATAGTCCCCTTTCTTGAGATGGATACCCCTACTCCACTCTGCTCCTGACTGGACACGTCGCCCTTCCGGTTGGACTTCAAGAAGAAGAACAGAACCCTCGTTCACCCCTATCTCTGGGAACTCATCATGGAAGCCAACCACTTCCCCAGGGGAACCAGAGAAAGTATCGCCTAAAGCTGTCTTCCATATTTTGAGCCGCCGCCCTTTAACAAGCACATATGCACCAGGCTGGGGATTTAAGGCTCGGACTAGGTTATGAAAATGTGCTGCTTTTTGATTCCAATCAAGATAAGTCTCTCTTTTCTCTATTTTCGGTGCATAGGAGGCTAATTTAGAATTTTGTTCTCTTACCTCACTATTCCCATCGATACATGATTTTACAACTACTTTCAGTAAATTGCCACCTTCTTTGGCTAAAATCTGGAAAAGCTCCCCAGATGTTATATGAGAATCGATAGGAATACGTTTTTGTCCCAAGATTGGACCGGCGTCCATTTCCTCGACAAGTCTAAAGACCGAAACCCCTGTTTCTTGACATCCATCCATAATTGCACGTTGAACTGGAGCGGCACCTCTATATTGAGGCAACAAGGAAGGATGAATATTTAAACAACCCCAACGAGGAACACTAAGGAAAGGATCAAGAACTTTCTGCCCAAAATCAACTACCACAATTATTTCTGGCATAGATGCGAGCAAAGCTTCCTTTAAGCCGTTATCTTGCGATAATTTTCCTGTTCTACAGACTGGAAATCCTAGTTCCTTGGCTACCTCTTCCACAAGAGATGGTCTTTCTTTCATTCCTCGTCCTCCCCGTGTTGGCTCACTTGTAATAATCTTATCGAAAGCCATACCATAGTCTGTAGTTAAATGACGAAGACAAAGAGCTGCGAAAGAACCGGCCCCAATAAACCAAGAGATCATCGTTGCCTTTCATCCCTTTCCAGTTGTCGCATTCTTTTACGAATAATATTTTTTTTAAGAGGGGAAAAGTGATCAATGAGAAGCTTTCCTTCTAGATGATCCATCTCATGAAGAAAAGCTCTCGCTAAAAATCCGTCCGCTTCTAACGTGCGCTTAATGCCCTTCTCGTCATGGGCTTCGACCACAACATTGCGTGGGCGCACCACATTTCCATATATGCCAGGGAAGCTGAGACATCCTTCTTCTCCTGCTTGTTCGCCCTCACTAGAAATAAGAACAGGGTTAATCAAAACATAGAGCGTACCCTCGTAAAAAACAACAGCTATTTTTTTGGGAAGCCCCACCTGTGGACCGGCTAGGCCGACCCCATCCTCTTCTAACATAATAGTTTTCATTTCGTTTATAAGTTCTACTAAATCTGGCCCATACTCTTCTACAGGTTCAGTCTCACGCCGAAGAATTGGGTCAGGGTATTTTCTAATTTGCAGCGTTCCCATAAATTTCGCCCCTCTTATTTATGTTTATGCATTCTTATGAAAAGGGGCTGCATGAAGAGCAGCCCCTGAACTTCTTATTTGTTGAGAATATCTTTAAGTACATCCCCTATCGTAATAGAGGGTTCTTCTTCATGGAAGGTTTGCTGTTTGTGTTTGTGCTCTTCTTCTTTCTGAGATTGTTTCTTCTTCCTTTCCTCTTCTCGCTGCTTGCGGATCTCTTCTTCGTAAAGAGCGCTGATGCTTAATCTCATTCGTCGCTCTGCGGGGTTAATTTCAATGACCCTAGCGAGAATTTCTTCTCCCTCAGATAAAACATCTTCAGGCTTGTCTACTCGTTTTGTGCTGAGTTGGGAGATATGAATAAGTCCCTCTACTCCCTCTTCAACCTCAACAAAAGCCCCGAAATCTGCAAGCCGTACAACTTTAACAGTAAGATCCTGTCCTTTAGAATAGCGGTCTTCTATTCCAGCCCAAGGGTCATGGAGCTGCTTGTATCCAAGGCTCATGCGTTTCTTCTCAGCATCAACCTCTAGGACTATAACTTCTACTTCCTGCCCTTTTTTCAGAACTTCTCTCGGATGCTTAATGCGAGCCCAACTCAGATCGCCAATATGAATGAGACCCTCTATGCCAGGCTCTACTTCTACGAAAACGCCGAAGTTCGTAACATTGGTTACAAGACCTTTAGCCCTATCTCCTGACTTCCAGTTCTCCTCAACAAGAGTCCAAGGGTCTGGCTGAGTTTGTTTGATACTGAGAGAAATGCGATTGTTTTCTTTATCTATGCCAATGACTTTGGCCTTCACTGTGTCTCCTTTTTTAGCTACTTCTTTGGGCTTTATATTCCGCTTCCAAGAAAGCTCACTAATATGTACGAGACCGTCGATAGGGCCAAGATTGACAAATACGCCGAAAGAAGTAATACTACTTACTTTCCCTTCCAGGATGTCCCCTTCTGCTACTGAAGCATAGAACTTCTCTCTTTCTTCTTCTACTTCTTTTTCCACAAGAAGACGTCTGGAAAGGACGAGTCTCCGTTTACGGCGATCTTTTTCCAGCAATTTCACATCAAAAACTTCACCAACAAAACGGCCGGGATTTACGCCTCGACCTTCTTCAGCAAGGTGAGAGATAGGAATAAAGCCCTCAAGGTTAAAGCAATTTACCATAAGGCCACCTTTAACCTTGCGGAGCCCTCTCACTGTAATGAGTTCATGGGAGGAAAGGTAGTTCTCCAATTCTGCCCATCTGCTGTCGAACTCACAGCGCCATCTACTTACTAGAAGCTGTGCATCTTCGCCGTGGCGAACGTTAATGACCTGCACCTGTACTTCATCATTTACAGAAGGCTCATCTTCTTCTTCCACCAAAATTTTATGTGACCATTCTCTTCTGGGAAGAAAACCTTCACATTTATATCCTACATCCACAAGCCACCCATCATCCGTGGCTCCCACAATAGTTCCGGTTACGACCTTACCTTTGTGGATTTCCTCAACTTCATAATTTTTAAGCATGGTCTCCATGCTCTCAAGATTTTCAGTTCCTTCAAACTCATTATTAATCATTTCTTCTACCATAACCTTCCATCCCCCTTGACTCCTACGTGATCGCCATAGTTTGTTTCAGTTGATGAATTAGCCAATCCGGAGTACTGGCTCCAGCAGCTATTCCTATTCGGGCCTTTCCCGATAACCACCCCCTATCCAACTCTTGGGCGTGCTCTATCCAGACGACGTCAACCCCCGTAGATTTGGCAATATCGTAAAGTTTACCAGTATTGGCACTATTTCTTCCACCAATTACAATAATACCTTCCACTACTTTTGCTAGTTCCCGTGTTGCATTCTGTCGAGCCCGCGTGGCATTACAAATCGTATTATATATTCGCATGTCTTTTGTATGAAGTGTTAGCTCTGCCACTATAGAGGAAAAATCTTTTTCATCTTGTGTCGTTTGTGATATTACCCCTAATTTAGAAATTTTACCAATATCTTTTGCCTGGTTTATATTTCGAACAACAATCGCATGCCCTCCTACCGTTCCTAGCAAGGCCTTTACTTCCGGATGACTCGCATCTCCGACAATACAGACCAAATAGCCACTTTCTGCCAAATGTTTGGCGCGTTCCTGGGCTTTTTTTACAAAAGGGCATGTTCCGTCAATAACGCATGCACTCCGCTGTTTTAGAACCGAAAAAAGGGTAGGAGATATACCGTGAGCTCTAACGAAAACTTGAGACGAGGGTGGAACTAACTCAGGAGAATCAACAACGACAAGCCCCTTTCGGACTAAACGGTCTACTTCTTGGGGATTATGTATGGGCATACCAATACAGTATACTAAGCCTCTTTTTGTTAGAATGTCTTCCAATGCTTCTATAGCCCTTCGTACACCAAAACAAAACCCCGTCGGGTTTGCTATAATAACACGACTCAGATTTCGTTGCCCCTTTCAAGATGCCTTAAGCAAGCATCATAAACCTCGCTTGATAGAGATTCTATGTTTCTATCTGAGATATCATACCACAGAGTTGGGGAAAACTTCTTGAACCATGTCATCTGCCTTCTGGAAAATTTTTTAGTGGCGCTAATGTCTCCCTCTATTGCCTCTTCCTTCGTAATGGAACCTCTAAGATATTCAACAATTTCTTTATAACCAAAACCTTGCATAGATGGGAAACGTTCATCAAAACCATGAGCAAGCAGCCATTCTACCTCTTCGACAAATCCAGTAGAAAATTGTTCACGAACACGTTTTTCTATTGTCTGAAACAATAAAGGCCTAGGCCTATTCAATCCGATATAGAGGGGGCAAAATTGAGCGCCTCGTTCCTTCCCCTGAGAGTACCACCATGTAGCAGTTTTTCCTGTAAGAGTATAAATTTCAAGAGCTCTGCTTACCCTACGCACATCATTTTCATGAAGCTGTGACGCTCTGACCGGGTCTACATCGGCTAACTTAGCATGGAGAGCGCTATTGCCTTGCTGCTGCGCAAACATCTCAAGCTCATCAGTCACGTCTCTATCACGAGGAAGATCCTGCGTTAACACTCCCTCGAAAAGTGCCTGATAATAGAAAGGGGTCCCCCCTACAAATAAAGGCACGTGCCCTCTTGTTGCGATACGTTTTATGCAAGACATGCTTCTTTCAACAAAATCAGCTGCCGAAAAAATTTCGTCAGGATCTACCACATTTAAAAGATGATGTAAGATGTGACGTTGAATTTCAGGAGATACCTTGTCAGTTCCAACATCCATATAACGATAAACTTGCCTTGAGTCTACAGAGATAATTTCAGCATTAAGCCTCTCCGCCAAATAGAGACTCAGTTGAGTTTTTCCTACTGCAGTAGGGCCTATAATAGCAATAAGCTGATGGGGGATATTCATTATTTTTCCCTCCCAAAATATTGTTCGATCTGTAGTTCTTCTAGCGTTAAAGTAGTAGGGCGACCATGAGGACACACAGCTGGATTTGAACATAAATGAAGAGATGCCCAAAGATGAAGTGCTTCTTGGGGCGAGCATCGGGTTGTAATTTTAACTGCTTTTTTACAGGCTGCCGTAGCCCATTTCCTCCAAAGAACGTCATCAATCGATCGAGATCCTGTCTCTTGCCACATCAATATAGCTGTTCTCAAAAGAAATAAAGGGCCGCTTCCTCCTTCTATTTGGAGATCGGGAGCTGATGAAAGTAAAAGCTGTCCATTCTCCGTCTCAAAAGAAAAACCTGCTTCTCTCAATTTATCTAAATACTCTGTTGCATCTGTAGCAAGAGAGGGAGGGATAGGGAGAGAAGGTGCCAATTTTTGAGAAACAACTCCATGCTCTGCTATCTGGCGTACTATTTCCTCATATTTCACTCGTTCATGAGCTGCATGGGGGTCCATAAGAGTTAAAGCCCCGTTATGCTCAAAAAGAAGATATCCTGATGCCATTTGAGATATAAATCGAACCTGCGATCTGGAAGAAAAATCGTCAAGAAATTTTCTTTCTGTTTCCACATCGTCACTACTTAAAGAAGAAATAGAGGAATCGCTTCCTGTTTTTATTTTTAGAACGTCACCTGGAGAAGAAACTCGTGTAAAAAAATTATCAGGCGCTAACATACAGGGAGTGTAAGAGTGCGGCAAAGGAACGTCTCTTTTATTGTCTTCCCCTAGCATGGCTGGATAATCAGGGAACACAAAAAGTTTTGTAGCTCTGCTTTGCAAATCCTGACCAGCGGCCTTTACCACCTCAAAAATCTCGGAAGGATACCGGAACCGTATCTCTGCTTTGGCAGGGTGAATATTCACATCCACTAAATCGGCTGGCAGAGAAAAAAAGAGCATCCAGTTCCCTGATAAGTCCTTGCAGGCTACTGAAGCTGCCCCTTTGATAAGGGGGTCAGAAACACTTCTTCCGTTGACAAAGGTAGTAATGGAATTACGCTGCCGACCTGGAGTTGATTGCCACCAACACTCCAGAGAAACAGAACCACATTGCACTACAGTAGACCGTATCTCGGGAGCTAGCCCCCAAAGAGATTGTAAAACTTTAATACGCTCGCCATTTCCCAGAGATTCAAATGTTTTATTTCCTTTATGGTAAAGTGAAAAGGAAACGCTAGGATACGCGACAGCATAATCTCGCACCACCGTGGAGATTCTCTTAAGTTCCGCCAAACTGCTCCGCAGAAACTTCTTACGGGCAGGAAAGTTAAAGAAAAGGTTCTCGACTTGAACCCGCGTCCCTTCTTTCCATGGGAGCTGATCCAAGCATGTAATAGTACCCCCTTCTGCCTGAAGAAGCCCACCAATTTCAGCGCCCCTTGCCTTGCTTCGAATATCTATACAACTGACGGAAGCAATACTTGCCAAAGCTTCACCTCTGTATCCTAAGGTACCTATATGAGAGAGATCCTCAAGGGAGGAAATTTTACTTGTCGCATATCGAGTAAGGAGCAAAGACATGTCTTCCCAGGTAATTCCTACCCCATCGTCTTCTACTACGATAGATGTTTTTCCACCTTCCATAAGAGTTATAAGAATGCGGGAGGCCTCAGCATCCAAAGAGTTTTCTATAGCTTCTTTTACAACAGATACTGGGCGCTCTACAACCTCTCCCGCAGCTATTTTGAGAGCTATCTCTTTTGAGAGTTTACAAATCCCCATTTTTTCGAAGCTCCTCTCGACAGCGATCTGTAATCTTATATAAGAGCTCTAAAGCTCTGAAAGGCGTCGTTTTATCTGGATTAATCGTAGCTAGTTCTTCAATTATAGCCTGACTGGTTACAGGAAAAAGGCTTATCTGATGACTCGGTTCATTCACCAGAGGAAGAGGTTTCATCTCTTCCGTCTTTTCAAAAGTTTCGAGGAGATGGAAAGCCCTCTTTAAAACTGTAGAAGGGATACCTGCCAAGCGAGCCACTTCTATCCCATAGGAACGATCAGCTGGTCCCTCAACTATTTTATGGAGGAAAGTAATCCCTTCCCCTCCTTCATGAACTGCCATACTATAGTTTTTCAACCCAGATAGTTTTTTCTCCAAATCCACTAACTCATGATAATGTGTAGCAAAAAAAACTTTTGGGCGTGCATTACAATCATTGTGAAGATATTCAAGAACAGCCCATGCAATACTCATTCCATCGTAAGTAGATGTACCTCGCCCAACCTCATCAAGCACCACTAAGCTTCTATCTGTTACGTTATGGAGAATATTAGCTGTCTCGATCATTTCCACCATAAAAGTACTGTTTCCGCGAGCCAACTCATCTCGAGCTCCGATCCGAGTAAAAACTCGGTCTACAACTCCCACTTTTGCAGAGGATGCAGGAATAAAAGATCCCATTTGAGCCATAATAACAAGAAGAGCTGCCATACGAAGATATGTGGATTTCCCCGCCATGTTAGGCCCTGTAATAAGAGCGATCCGAATGCCCTCTCCATCAAGGTCTACATCATTAGGCACAAAAGGCTGATCCAAAAAAGTAGCTTCTATAACGGGGTGACGCCCTCCTGCTATATGTATCTCAAGGCTTTCGTCAAGATCTGGACGAATATAATTTCGCTCCCAAGCAACCTGAGCCAACGATGCTAAAACGTCGAGTTGCGCTATCATGGCGGCGGCATCTTGTATTTCCATGATATGAGTTAAAGTCTTTTTCACGAGTTCCTTGTAAAGGACACCCTCTATATCTACTATTTTCTGCTCGGAAACCACCATTTTTTCCTCAAATTCTTTGAGTTCTGTAGTTATAAAACGCTCAGCAGAAACAAGAGTTTGTTTGCGTATATAGTTTTCAGGGACTTTGTCTGCGTTACTTCGAGTTACTTCCAGATAATAACCAAAAACCTTGTTGCTTCCTACTTTTAGTTTCGGAATGCCTGTCTTTTCTCTTTCTCTCTCCACATATTTCCCTAACCATTCATCGGCGTGATCTTTCAGATCCCGCCAAGAATCAAGCTCCTCATTATATCCGTAACGAATGACACCACCGCTTTGAAGGCTTCGTGGCAACTCGTCGTTAAGAGAGGAGGACAAAAGAGTCCTGAGGGTTAATAACTGTTCATTCTTTTCAACATATGACGAAAGAAATCCGCTCATACACAGCTCAAGTATTTCTGGTAAAAGCTGAAGTGTGTCTCGGATAGCTCCAAGATCTCGAGGCCCTCCCGTTCCAAGACTTAATCGAGAGGATGCTCGCTCTATATCTCGGCACAAACTTAGTGTCTTCTGAAGATTAATACGCAATGTGGCATTTTGTAAAAGTTCCTCTACCCCTTCTTGCCGCTTATGAATCTCTGCTACATCAAGTAATGGGCGAAGAATCCACTGTCTCAACAAACGGCGCCCCATAGGGTTTTTACATTTGTTGAGCACCGAGTATAAAGTAGGGCCATCACTGTCCACCAACTCCAAGTTACGTTGAGATGTGGTGTCTAGATAAAGATATGCTTGCTCTCTTAAAGGGAAAAGACGCGTAATATGATGAATAGCTCCGAATTGGGTCTCTTCCAAGTAACGCAACACAGCAGCAGCGCAACCACATTCTGAAGAGCCATCATCAACCCCAAAGGCACTCAGAGAAGGAACATTCAACATTTGACATAACCATCGAGTAGAACTTTCTGGTACGAAATGTTCACGAGAACGCTTCAGTAAAAAGAATTCCTGAAGCTCTGGTGGGAGGGCATCCTTCTGTGTCGTATCTTCTATAAGCACTTCTCCTGGATTAAAGGCGGTAAGGACAGAAAGAGCCTCTTCTGTAGCGAGGGTCCCCATTTCAAGACGCCCTGTATCTACTAAAAGCATGGCCAGAGCCACTCTGTCATCATTTATGATGGAAAGAGCTGCGAGTCGTCCTTCCTCTCCCGCATCTTCTGGAACATATGTTCCGGGAGTAACGATGCGAATCACTTCGCGCTCGACAAGGGTTTTCCCATCTGGCTCGCTCATCTGTTCGCAAATGGCCACCTTATATCCAGCTTTAATAAGCCGTCCCAAATAATTATGCACTGCATGGTAGGGAACTCCTGCCATAGGAATGCTCTTTTCAGGGTCTCGACTGGTCAATGTAATATCCAGAACCTCTGAGGCTATATGAGCATCATCAAAAAACATCTCATAAAAATCTCCCATTCGGAAAAAAAGGAGGCAATCTGGATATTTTCCTTTCCATTTCACATATTGGGAAAGCATCGGTGTCATTTTTACGTTAGGAGGAAGTTTCAAATATTACACACCTCTCCTGTAATCAAGATAATTCTGAAGAATAAGTACCGCTGCCAGTTGATCTACTTTTTCCCGTCTTTTACTGCGGGAGACATCTCCTTCCAACAAGGCCTGCTGAGCTAGTGTGGTTGTGAAACGCTCATCCCAAAGCTGAATTGAAATATTAGCATATCTATCAGCAATTTCTTTGGCTATGCATTGAATCTTTTCTGCCTCTGGGCCGCAACGTCCATTGGTACGCAATGGCAAACCTATTAAAATAACAGTTGGGTTAAAGTGAGCTACGTGTCGATCGAGATCTTCCAGCCATTCTTTTTTTGCTGGAATATAACCGATCCCCTGAGCAAACATTCCCAGGGGATCGGATACAGCAACACCTATCCTTTTGGTTCCAATATCAAGAGCCAAAATGCGCTCCATTATCAAGCTTCCAACTGTTTCTTCACTAGAGATTTAACAGCATCAATAGCTTCGGCAATTTTTTCCGGGTTTTTCCCACCTGCTTGAGCCATAGAGGGTTTTCCACCGCCACCGCCACCAAGAATTCCAGCAGCTTCTCGTACAATCTTCCCAGAGTGTATGCCTCCAGCCACAGCTTCATTATCAGCCATAGCTATAAGCTGTATACTGCCCTCTCCTGTTTTTGTAAAGAGAACAATAACAACTTTCTTCGTTTTAGCTTTAATACGATCCCCTAACTCCCGTAGCATATCTATGGGAACATTCTTAAAACTCCCTGTAGAAAGAGTGGTCCCGTCAGGATATTTCTCGGAACGAACAGATGTATCCATAGTTGCAGCCAAATTGTTCAATTGAAGTTCTTCTATCTTCCGTGTAAGGTTTCGAATGTCATTTTGCATCCCATCTATCCGCTCCACCAATAAGGAAGAATCTGTAAGGGCCAACATATTTGAAAGGCTATCCAAGACTTTAAAATTCTGTTGATATTTCTTCAGCGCTTCCATCCCTGTTATGGCTGTAATGCGTCGAGTCCCAGCTCCAATGCCTTCCTCTCGAACAATTTTGAACAACCCAATATCACCAGTAGCATCTACATGGAGGCCACCACACAGTTCCATCGAAAAATCTGGGATACGTACAACCCGTACAACATCTCCATATTTTTCATCAAAAAGAGCCTTCGCACCCATAGTTCTCGCTTCTTCTAAACTGCTTTCCAGGAACTCAAGGGGGATATTATCGAGAATTCGCTCATTTACAATTTCTTCTACCTCATCTATTTGTTCCCTTGACAACTGTTCGAAATGAGTAAAGTCGAAACGCAAAAAATGTTCGTTGACTAAGGAGCCTGCCTGACGAACATGATTTCCTAATACCCTTGAAAGAGCCTCGTGTAGGAGATGGGTGGCCGTGTGATTTCTGCGAATTGCATCTCTGCGCTCTTTATTGACTGACGCTTTAACTATATCTCCTTTTGATAAAGCCCCTTCAAGAACAGACACAGAGTGAACAATGAGATTAGCGGTCTGGACAGTCGTATCAAGAACATGAGCTTTCATTCCAGGAGCAATCAAAAAACCCTGATCTCCTATTTGTCCTCCTCGTTCTGCATAAAAGGGTGTGGCTTTCAAAACAACTTCGCCACGTTCTCCAGCAGAAAGAGTATGTATCTGTTGCCCGTCTTTAATTAAGGCCTGAACCTCTGTCTCCTGTTCAGATAGAGTGTATCCTTCAAAAGCTGTAAGCCCTATATCCGCTGCTATGAGAGAATAAACATCTCCCTTCATTTCACTGCTTATTTGCTTGCTAGAGGCGCGTGCACGTTCTCTCTGCTTCTCCATCTCTTCCTGGAAACCCTTCTCATCAATATCAACATCGTTCTCTGCACAGATTTCCTTTGTCAATTCGAGAGGGAAACCATACGTATCATACAGTTCAAAGGCCACCGCACCAGAAAGCTCGTGCCCTCTTTGGCCTTTCAAAGAAGAAATTTCCTGATCTATCAACTCAGTACCTTGCTGTAAAGTTTTCCCGAAACGTTTTTCTTCCATAGCTACAATTTGTTCAATCATTGGACGGTTGTCCACAAGTTCTCTATACGGATCCGCCATGAGCTGAAGGACATCTGGCAGGAAATCAAGTAAAAAGGGACGATCCAAGCCGAGAAGTTTCCCGTAACGAGCTGCTCTGCGTATCAAGCGGCGCAAAACATATCCACGCCCCTCGTTAGAGGGCAATATTCCATCAGCGATCATAAATGCAACGGAACGTACATGATCCGCTATGACTCTCACTGCAAGATCATCAGAACGAGAAGCCCCATATGTAACGCCGGTCATGGAACAGGCATGATCAATTAAAGGTTTAAATAAATCTGTTTCAAAGTCAGTTCTCACTCTTTGAACGACAGACGTGAGTCGCTCTAAGCCCATCCCTGTGTCTATGTTTTTCTTAGGTAGTGGTTTGAGGCTTCCGTCTTCCTGAAGATCAAACTGGGTGAAGACAAGATTCCATATCTCCAAATATCTATCGCAGCTGCATCCCACAGCACAAGTAGGTTTTCCGCAAGAGAAGTCCGGCCCCTGATCGTAAATAATCTCAGAACAAGGACCACACGGCCCAACATTGCCCATAAACCAGAAATTTTCATCTTTATCGAAGCGATAGATTCTCTCGTTTGGAAGTCCGACCTCATTCCTCCAGACAGAGTAAGCTTCCTCATCATCTTTGTAGATGGTAGCGTAAAGACGCTCAGGTTCAAGGCCTATAACATCAGTGAGGAATTCCCACGCCCACGTAATCGCTTCCCTCTTAAAATAATCTCCCCAACTAAAATTCCCCAACATTTCAAAGAACGTATGATGTCGTGCCGTACGTCCTACATTTTCTATATCATTTGTTCGAACACACTTCTGAGAAGTTACTGCTCGCGTAAAATCTGGCTGCTCAATCCCTAAATAGTAAGGCTTGAATGGGACCATACCAGCTATTGTAAAAAGCAATGTAGGATCATTCGGTATTAATGAAAAGCTAGGGCAATGTTTGCTCCCTTTCGATATCCAAAAGTCAATAAATAGAGAGCGTATTTCTTTCCCTGTTCTCCAGTGCATTTATTCTCCCCTTCTTTCACATTACTTACGAATCAAATTTTTACGGGCCTCTGCAGCCTGAGATAATATTTCTTCCCTGTCAACTGAGGGGAATTCTCCATTAAAATATATCCATCGCCCCTTCACCATGGTCGCCTCCACATCGGCTGAAGATCCCGCATAGACAATATATACGGGAAGATTCTCCTCGTCAAAGCCAAGGTAGTGAGGGGTATCGAGATCAATTAAAACAAGATCCGCATCCCAGCCTTCCCGAATCAATCCTGTTTTTTCAAACCCAAGGCTCTGAGCACCCCAAAGGGTTGCCATGTTTAAGAGTTCCTTGGCTCTGACTATGGTAGGATCTTTATGCACTCCTTTATGAATCAAAGCGGCATGGCGCATTTCTTCCCAAATATCAAGCCTATTGTTGCTGGCAGCCCCATCTGTCCCTAAAGAAACATGAAGCCCTGCATTGAGCATTTGGGGAAGAGGCATAATTCCGCTACCAAGCTTTAAATTGCTATTTGGATTATGACTGATAGTCACATTTGTGCCAATAAGAGACGAAATGTCTTCTACTGGGAACCACACGCCGTGAGCAAGTATCGTTCCAGGGGTTTCAAGCAAACCAACTTTCTCTAAATAATCAACAGGATGACAATGAAGCTCGTCTTCAAGATATGATAACTCCCACTCCGTTTCCAGGAAGTGTGTATGAACTCGAACGTTCCGTTCTATTGCCAAAGATGCAATAGTCTTCATGGCGGCCATAGGAACAGTGTAAGGAGAATGAGGGCCAAGTTGAACCGTTATAAGTCCGTTTTTCCCATGCCATTCATCGATAAGGATTAGATTCTCCTCAATTCGTTTCGGGTCATCACCAATAAGCCCTCTGGAAAGACCGCATTTCATCCCCATCATCTCTGCCGCCTGGGCTACTTGATCCATTTCAAAATACATATCGGCAAAACAAGTAACCCCACACGAGGCCATCTCCAAAAGGGCAATAGCTGTCCCCCAATAGATTCGCTCTGGAGTCAATTTGGCTTCAATAGGCCAAATCTGCTCTTTAAGCCATGTCATCAAAGGCGTTTCTTCCCCTAACCCTCGAAGAAGAGTCATTGCAGCATGAGTATGCCCATTCACAAAACCTGGGAGTAGTGCTTTTTTGCCATCACAATCTATAAGAGAAAAGTGTTCCTCTGCTATTCTTCCCGCTCCTTCTATTCGAGAGATATAGCCTTTTTCTACGAGTACATCACAGAGATAGGCATGAGACATTTGTCCGTCATAGGCGTAAACATTTTTAAAGAGACAGGCCATGTATTATTCCTCCCAGCTCTTCATATATTTTTCCTGTTCAGGAGTAAGGCTCTCCAACGAAATATTCATTGACGCAAGTTTAACTTCCATAACGCGACGATCAAGAGCCAGAGGTATTCCATAAACACCTGGCTTCATACTATTCGTAGCCAGGTACAGAGCAGCTTCCAACTGCAATGCGAAACTCAAATCCATAATTTCAATAGGATGACCGTCAGCACAGGCTAAATTTACAAGCCGTCCCTCGCCAAGAAGATGAACGTTCCGACCATCGTGGAAAGTAAAAGTCTCGATATTATCTCGTGTCGACTCTACAGAACAAGCTAGAGATAATAGATCTTCCTTACAGATTTCCACATCGAAGTGCCCGGCATTTGCTAAAATCACGCCACTCTTCATGAGCTCAAAATGTTCACGTCGAATCACACGAGTATTTCCTGTCAAAGTTAAGAAAATATCCCCCAAAGGAGCTGCCTGCTTCATATCCATTACTTGATGCCCATCCATGAGAGCTTCAAAGGCTCTGTGAGGATCTGTCTCCACAACAATCACAGTGGCTCCCATGCTGCGAGCTCGCATGGCCACACCTCGACCACACCATCCATACCCCGCAACTACCACTTTTTTCCCAGCAATAAGCATGTTCGTAGTTCGCATAAGGCCATCGAGCACCGATTGTCCAGTGCCGTAGCGATTATCGAAAAGGAATTTGCTATATGCGTCATTTACAGCAAGAAAAGGGATCTTTAAAAGGCCTTCCCTTTCCATGGCTTTAAGTCTTTTGACCCCTGTGGTAGTTTCCTCTGCTCCTCCTCGAACGCTTGATACAAGATGAGAAAATTCCGCGTGAAGGATAGCAGTTAGATCCGCACCATCATCGATAAGAATTTGAGGGCGAGACGTAAGAACATCTCTTAAATTTTCTGTATATTCTTTCTCCGTCATTCCATGATGGCTAAAAACATGGATCCCTTCAGAAACTAAGGCGGCACAAATATCGTCTTGAGTGGAAAGAGGATTACTTCCAGCAGTCCATACTTCAGCTCCAAGTTTTTTAAGGGTAAGGAGCAAACATGCCGTTTTGGCTTCAAGATGTAAGCACGCAGCAAGAGTCATCCCCTGAAAAGGCTGAGTAGAAGAAAATTCCTCCGATAAAGCATTGAGAACCGGCATAAAATGCCACGCCCACCGGATTTTTTTATAGCCACTTGGAGCCAATGATATGTTCGCAATGCGATCCTTCATAAGAATACTCCTCCTCGGATAAGAACTGATTGTTATAGCTTCGCCAAATTTTCAATAAAAGGCGGGAATACCACGCCTTTTTCAGTGATAATAGCGCAAATGAGCTGCGAAGGGGTTATATCGAAAGCGGGATTCCAAACAGGAAAAGAATCTGGAATAAGGGGACTCCCCAAAGAAGTTCGAACTTCAGTACCATCCCTCTCCTCTATACAAATATGAGAGCCAGCCTTCGCAGAGTAATCAATGGTTGTTGTAGGAGCTGCAACATAAAAAGGGATTTGATGGTAATGGGCTAAAATAGCAAGACTATAGGTACCTATTTTGTTCGCTGTGTCTCCATTGGCAGCAATCCGGTCGGCCCCCACAATAACAGAAGTAATGGCGTTTTTTTGCATTAATGCCCCCGCCATATTATCGCAAATTACAGTAACATCGAAACCATCTTGAAGGAGCTCCCACGCTGTTAGCCTGGCTCCCTGAAAAACTGGCCGAGTTTCGTCTACAAAAACCTTGATCTCTTTCCCATGTTCCCGAGCAGCTCGCAGAACTCCAAGTGCAGTGCCATATCCAGCAGTTGCTAAAGCCCCAGCGTTACAATGGGTTAAAACTATAGATTTTTGAGGGAATAAGGTTTTCCCCAATTCGCCCATCTGTCGATTCGCCTTTAAATCCTCTTCTAAAATTTTATGGGCTTCTTCTAGAAGTCCTGTAAACAAAACCTTGCTACCTAACGTTGCCGCTCGTTTTTTCATTCTATGAAGTGCCCCAAAAAGGTTAATAGCCGTAGGCCTGGTGGAAGCAAGTCTTTTCAACGCCAAATCTACGCTTTTTTTCTCCCCATGTAGGGCAGACAGGGCCACTCCATATGCAGCTGTAACTCCTATAGCCGGCGCTCCACGAACAGCTAAAGTCTCTATGGCTTCGGCGACATCTAGATACGAACTACAAAAGAGAAAAGACACCTTCCATGGAAGCTGTCTTTGATCTAGAATTTTGAGCCTGTTTTTCTCTGCATCCCAAGAAACTGGTGAAGGCAACGCCATCTACCTCTCCTCCTATGAACTTTGCACTTCTTCGATTCGAACCAGTGCTCGCCCATCAATAAAAGAAAGAGCCAACTTGTCCTCAGGGTGTAAAAGTTTCACCGAACTGACCACTGTGCCATCTTCTCTCGTACAGCTAATAAAACCGCGCGAAAGGATAGAGAGAGGTGAAAGGGCATTAAGAGCCCCTATCGCTGCTATTAAGGCTTTCTTGTTTTCCTGAAAACGGGCGGAAACGAGTCGAAGCATGTCTTTCCGAATATCAAAGAGCTCTTTTTCATTCTTTCGAACTAATGTGTGCATAATTCCCGTGAGCGCATCTTGAGAAAGATTCAGGTTTCTTTGTGAATTTCTAACATCGTTTCTCACGGCACCAAGCAACGAAGAAGAAAGATATTCTACTCTACGGAGAAGGTCAATTTTATCAGGAAAAAGTCGCTCTGCAGCTGCAGATGGCGTAGAAGCAGCTACATCAGCGGCAAGATCCGACAATGTCATATCGATCTCATGCCCCACTCCTGTTACAACAGGGAAGGGACAGCTTCGAATGGCCCGCACAACCCTCTCGTCATCAAAAGGATTAAGATCCTCTCGACTCCCTCCACCGCGTACAAGCATCACTGCATCTATGGAATTAAGAGTGCGGACTCGGCTGAAAGCCGTACAAATGTCTACAGGAGCATCGTATCCTTGAACAAGGCAGGGTAAAATTATAATGTCACACTGAGGGAAACGATTATGTGATACTTTTAATACATCTCGGATAGCAGCCCCTGTAGCTGAAGTTATAGCCGCTACTTTCTTTGGAATGTCAGGCAGTTTCCTCTTCAGCCGCAGGTCAAAGAGACCTTCCTTTTCTAAGCGTAAACGAAGCTCTTCTTTAGCTCGAGCAGCAGCTCCTACCCCAAGAGGTGTTAAACGACGCACATAAAGTTGATATGTTCCACGGGGCGGATACAAACCGATACGACCTTCAGCTAAGACTTCATCCCCTTTTTTAGGCCATGACGGGACACGAGCAGCATCAGATTTGAATAAAACACATGAAAGACGCCCTTCATCCCCAGTGAGAGTGAAGTATACATGGCCACTCGTATGTCTTGTAATCTCAGCTATTTCACCTACTACTACAAGATTTTGAAGAACTGCATCAGCATAAAAAAGGGCCTGTATGCGAGAAGTAAGTTCGTCAACTGTGAGAGTGGGGAGAGTCATCCCCGACATGATTTTCATCCTTTTCTGCTAGAGAAAGTGCTCGAACGATTCTTCCTAAGACTCCGTTTACAAATCGTCCAGATTCTTCTGTTCCAAAAGCTTTCGCCAATTCTACAGCTTCGGAGATAGCCACGGGGATAGGTATCATCTGCTTTATAATGCCCTCGAAAATGGCTAGACGAAGAGCAGCCCTATCAACAGCCACCATACGTTCAGGCCGCCAACCTACCACATGTTCTCTGATAAGAGTGTCGATTTCAAAACGAGAATCCCAGACTCCTTTTACTAAAACAGTTGCATAAGATACTACATCCGGTTCCTCATCGTCCCCGGGATAAAAATCAAGAATCTGATCTACTGAGTCACAATTACGAATATCAAGAGCATATAAAACCTGCAGAGCGATCTCTCGCGATCTGCGCCTTTTTTGGGGAAGGATGTTTCTACTCAACATTTACCTCCTGATGATCTCTCGAATATATTGTATAAAACCACGTATCGCTTTTTGACCATTATTAGAAAGGGCATATTGAGCCACTAAATAAGTAAGGATACCAACTGCGGCCGTCCAGAGGATGCCTCGAATACGCAAATGGACAAGAGCCGTTACTCCTGCGGCGCAAGCAGCCCAAAACCAAGGTTTCTGAAGTTGAACGGGAAGCTCTTTTCGAACAGCCTCTTTCTTTTCTTCTGTCCATGAAATATGGACACCTAACCCCATAGCAGAGAGAGCGTCTGAAAGCTTATCTTCCAGCATTTTAACTTCAAGAACATTATGGGGATGAGGCATGGATAATACAATATAAAGAGAACTTTCGCTTCTGGAAAGAGCCACTTCCTTGCACGTATAAGAAGGCATAAGCATTGCATTAATAAAAGCAGAAACCCCCTCCTTGGAAAAATTGATACTTCCAAGAGTTGTATTTTTCCAGTAAAGATACACGTCTCACCACCCCCAGGATACGACAGGCCGGCTTTTTAGCCGGCCTGTCGAACATATATGCTATCAAGCTTATTTCAAATCAGCTTCTTCGCCAGGCTCGGTTTTAACCTCATGACCTTCGACAGTATGTTCAAGATCAGGAGATATTTGCCCAGGCTGATTTTGTTGAGAGGTACGGTCGTCAAAAAAAACCCCCTGCACATTGATATTAACAGCTTTCACAAGGTATCCAGTATATTGCTCAAGATTGTTTTTAATAGACTCCTGTACATCCCACGCTACATCTGGAATGCGAAGACCATATTTCACCAAAACAAAAACGTCCACAGTAATTGTTGGTGGCGTAACGTTTTCTTCTACCGACACCTTGACCCCATCTATGGATTTCCGCCCTACTAAACCAAGTTTTGAAACAAGGCCGGGGCTTGCCGGTTGCACACCTGGGATGATAGTTAAAGTCTTTTTTGCAAGTTCGGTAATAACTTCTTCCGAGATGTGAACATTCCCCTGAACAGTTCGTTCCTCTACCATTCCTTGTTCTTCCATTAGAATTTCTTCCTGTTCAGTATTCCTCTCCTGAGATTCAAAATCCAGGTCTTCACGAATGTTATCCATCCCGTAACCTCCTATCCGGTTTTATTCTTCTGCCGGTAAAGCAAAAGACTCCCCACAGTTTGGGCACTGAAGGGGCTCGTCTTCTTCATACATTTCTGGTTGGTAGTAAAAAACATGGCCACATTTAGGGCAAGACACCGATTCATACGTTTCATCGAAGTCGCTTTCTTCCTCTTCCTCGCCACCTTCAAAGTCTTCCCCTACAATCTCCGCAAAAGAGCGCTCTAGTTTATCAAGATCTTCATCGAGCAGGGCCCAATCATCAGCAAGCTCTTCATATAAATCCTGCTGCTCTTCAATAAGATCTCCATGCTCTTCTATTTCCTCAGCTAGAGCATCTAAAGCCTCCGTCACAGCTTGAAAAGCTTTCACTGTTGTCTCATCTTTCATATTGAGACCAGCCAACAACCCTTTCAGAAATGCTATTTTCTCTTTAGCACTCATGGCCCGCCCTCCCCTATTTTCTATTTTTTAGCCCGCTCAAGATATTCGCCACTGCGGGTATCGACAACAACTGTATCTCCTACTTCCACAAAAATAGGAACTGTAACAGTGATGCCTGTCTCAAGAGTTGCCGGTTTGCCTCCTCCAGAAACAGTGTCACCTTTAAATCCAGGGGGAGTATCTATGACTTTCAGCTCTACGCTCTTAGGCAACTCCACACCCATAATTCGTCCTTCAAACATCTCAAGCTGCACCTCAAGATTGTCAGTGAGGTAATTGGCCGCATCTCCAAGTACATCTTTAGGGATATAAAGCTGATCATAAGAAACCATATCCATAAAAACGTAATTATCCCCTTCTTGATATAGGAACTGAGCTGGCTTTTCGTCATAGATAATTCTTTCAAATTTTTCTCCGGAACGGAAAGTGGTGTCAACGATGGAGCCTGTCTCGACATTCTTAAGCTTGGTTCGGACCACAGCCCCTCCACGCCCCATCTTATGGTGCTGATACTCTACTACTTCCCAAATGCCATCTTGCCACCTTACTTTTATTCCAGAATAAAAATCACTTGTGTCAATTACCTGACTCATTCATTTCGTACCTCCTAAAAGTTCAGAGCTTGATAACGGATCAGAGTAAGGATACCGCATATTAGTCTAGGATGCAAAGAGCAGTCAAAGTTCGTTTTCCGTTACCCTGTATATTTTTCATAGATGTATCCTTTCCGAGGTGCTATAACAACCTTATTGGATAAATTTTCTATTGGTTTCTTGATAACGTCAGTACATACTTTTCGAATAAATAAAGAAGGGACACGTTCTAAATCAAGAACCTTTTCTTCCTTTGAAGATGTTCCTTCCTCTTCAGGAATATACACTCGAGGTTGTAAAATATTCCGGAAACGGGTTTCAATAACCACAGCTTTTCTATGATCAGAGAGCTCTACTACACTTCCTGGCGGATAAAGTCCTAGCGTAGGTACGAGAGCCCGCGCTATAAAAGGATCAAAACGAACTCCAGCGTTCGTCATCACGAAAGAGAGCCGCTGTGAGCTGGTAGTAATATTTTGTTGGGATAGGGAATCAAAAGAGTTAGCTACAGCAACAATCCTTCCCATTAAAGGAATTTCTTCCTTTTTTAGTCCGCAAGAGCCCCTTCCATCCCACCTCTCATGGTGATAACGTACTCCTTCTAAAATATCCTCGTCCTCAACTCCTCCCTCTCTCATCAGAGCTTCTCCAAGGACTGTATGTTTTTCTTGTTCTTCTAGGGGAAGCGCTAATAAAGTTTTTCCAATATCATGCAATAAGCCAGCAATAATAGCCTTCTTGATAGTGTCCTTCCAGTGAGGAAATAGTTGCTTCGCTATAAAACCGCTCAATAAAGCTACATTAATAGAGTGTATAAAATATTTTTTCTCTTCTTTATCATCGCTTTGGAAAAGGGAGAGAGTAATGGAAGAAGCCTGACAAACTTCATCTTGTAATAGATTCCCTGCATACAAAAAAGAGCGAATGCCTTCGCGACGAACCCGCTTATTCTGTATATTTTTACAAAAAACTTCAAATTGATAGGATATAACTTCTGCAAATCGTGGACTGATGACTAGCAATGGAGGATCTAATTCGGGAAATATATGAGAAAAAGACTCGAAAGTAACTCCCTCCGATAAATGTTGAGGGCGAATCCACACCCATTCTATATGATGCCGTTCAAGATCTCTGATAATATCTGAATGCTTGGCAAAAAGAGATTGCACGTCAATTCCCTGTGGGATAAGAATTGCCTTATCCCGGCTCATTACATCTTCGACAATTATTCCTCTCCACTTCTCTAAATTTTTAATAGATACCTTAATAGCCTCCTCCACTGTCTCCCTCCGCAGTATATTTATTCGATTCTTTATAATATGGATCTATATTACACTAAAACAAAAAAACATGTACTCTCTTTTATGCTTTGTATTAACGGATAGGGAAACATACTATTTTTCCCCCCAAAACAAATTTATAGCTGTTTTGCCACAACTTTCTTTTATTCCAGTTGACAGCTTTTACCGTGAATGATAGACTGCATTTATTAATTTTCATTCTTTAATTAGCTGAAGTCCCGAAGGGGAAGGAGATTTTTATGTTTCGTATTGAGGACATGGTTCGTCTGGATAAAAATGAAAACCCTTTTTTGTTGCCCTCTTCTATCAAAGAAAAGGTTCTTTCCGCGCTCCGTGAAGTAGAGTGGAATCGCTATCCAGATTCTGGATATAAAGATATAAAGGACGCACTAAGCTCATTACTTCATTTCCCGAACAAATTCTTTGTTTTAGGGAACGGTGGAGATGAAGTTTTATGCCTTCTTTTCACCGCATATGTACAGCCAGGTGCTACTGTTCTCACTTTCTCGCCGTCTTTTTCCGAATACGCCCATCTTTGTAAGGTTTTTCATGCTCGGCATATAACAATTCCTATAGATATGACTGATGGGTTGTGTTCTTTTAATGAAAACCTTTTCTTTGACACTATGCAAAGAGAAAAACCAAGCCTCGTTCTTATTGATTCGCCTAATAATCCTACAGGAAAGCAAATGCCTCTCCAATTTATACAAAAAGTAGTTTACGAGAACAGTGCTATAACGGTCATAGACGAAGCATACGGAGAATTCGCTCCTTCTACCTATCTCGAAACATTGAGAGAACAAGATTTCCCCCAAAGGATCGTGGCACTTAAGACACTTTCAAAAGCATGGGGACTTGCTGGAATCCGCTTTGGCTATGGAGTTTGTCACCCTGATGTCGCTCATAAGCTTAACAGTATTAAGAGCCCTTTTAATATTAATGTCTTAACAGCTGAAACTGTTAAGATACTCTTAAGAGAACCTCATCTACTTATAGAGAAAACGCGGCAAATCTGCAATCTCAGAGATAGTTTTATAAAAAAATGCCAGCTTATTCCTCGCATACAAGTGTATCCAAGTAGCGGCAATTTTGTTTTTATTCATGTACCGGAAGAAGAACGTCAAATAAAGAAAACCTTTAAGGAAGCTGGCATCGCAGTAAAATTCTTTTGTATTTCAGGCACGAGTGGGTCTTGGATTCGTGTTTCTATTGGTATAGAGACAGATCTTGACAGAGTGCTGCACTGCCTTTCCCAAATAGTTTTAACGAGGAGGTAATAGTAATGGGCGAGAAGTGGAAGGATCAACTGACCGATCAATTGTGCAAAGCTTTCTTATCCTTGAACACTGAAGAGGAAGTATATAGCTTCTTGGAGGATGTTGCCACTATTGGAGAAATCCGAGCTTTAGCACAACGCCTTGAAGTAGCGAGATTACTGGATGAAAGCTATACATATCCTCAAATAGCGCAACGAACTGGGGCAAGCACAGCTACTATTAGCAGAGTAAAGAAATTCTTAGAGTATGGTGCTGATGGGTATCGCCTTGTGCTTAACAATCTCAAAGGGCAAGAAGAACAAGACGAAGCTTAATAAAATATTTTCAAAGAAATGGCTGTCATATTATTTATATGACAGCCATTTCTTATAAATGCTAAAAAATGCTTGAAGGAAAAACTACTTATTATCCCTTAGCTTGCCTGCAAACACACAAAGATCCGCTACGGAACACTGGGAACAACGAGGGTTACGAGCCAAACAAATATTCCTACCATGAGTAATAATATTCACATGCCCCCCTAAATAACGATGCTCTGGAACAACTTGCTCCATAACAGCCCCTATTTCCTCAGGCTTGCAACGTTCTTTAACCCATCCAATTCTTTTCGAAAACCGCGAAATGTGGGTATCTACAGGAAAAGATGGAAACCCTAAGTCAAAAAGCAGGACACATGCTGTGGTTTTGGCCCCCACGCCTGGAAGATGCAGAAGAAAAAATTTCGCTTCTTCCAAGCTCTTTTCTCGCAAGCTCTTCAAAGAATACGCCCCAAAGGTCTTATAAATTTGTTCTAATATCTCAAGAATGCGCTTCGATTTAACATCAGAAAGACCTGCGACTCGAATAGCTTCTCGAATATCTTCAGAAGAAGCTGTTGCTACAGACTCCCACGAGGGAAACAACTTCCTGAGGTTCATATATCCCCTATCGCGATTCTTATCATTTGTGTTTTGCGAAAGCACTGTCAAAATTAAACCATCCAAAGGCTCCTCGTGCCGCAAATGTGGAGGGTTCTCTTCCATGTGCCAACATTTTTCCAGTCGATCAAGAATCTCTAAAACATGGTCGGGGTTAGGAAGTTCTGTACATGACAATTTCAGCAACGCACATTCACCAGCCTATTCTTCTGTCTTCTCTGATTCCTTTTCTCCATCAATTCCAAATTCCTTTTTAAGTCGTGCAGCTTCTTTCATCCAAGAAACAAGTTGTTTTTTAACGAGGCCATGAATAGAATCTTCAGGATATACCCCTTGCTCATCAGGAGCTCCCGCTGGTTTTCCCGTAAGGATCTCTATTCCCTGATCTATAGTGTCCACTGCCCAGATATGGAAATTCCCCTCCGAAACAGCATCAAGGACTTCCTGACTTAACATTAGATGAATTACGTTGCGTTTAGGTATCATAACGCCTTGTCTCCCAGAAAGCCCCTTCGAATTACAATATCGGAAAAATCCTTCTATCTTCTCGTTAGCGCCGCCAATAGGTTGTACATTTCCAAACTGATCCACAGATCCTGTTACAGCAATTTCCTGCCGGAGAGGGACATTAGCAAGAGCCGAAAGCAAACAGTAGAGTTCGGTAGAAGAGGCGCTATCTCCTTCGATTTCACTATATGTTTGCTCAAAAGCAATACGGGCCGAAAGTGAAAGAGGCATATTCTGAGCATATTTCCTTCCAAGATAACTAGTAAGGATAAGGAGCCCTTTATTATGTATAGGGCCTGTAAGTTTAACCTCGCGCTCTATGTTCACTACCCCTTCTTGCCCCATATATACATTAGCTGTAATTCTTGAAGGATGACCAAAGGCGTAATCTCTCAAATCAATAACAGAAAGACCATTAATCTGCCCCACAGCAGCTCCTTCTGTTTGTATATGAATAACTCCCTCTTCAAAGGCCCTTTGTATCCGTTCCTGAATTAAATTGCTTCTAAATCTCTTTTCTTCTATGGCTTTGTGAACATGTTTAGCTTCTACAAGCTTTGCATTCTCAGCAACAGCCCACGCCGTAGATTCCACTATTATTTCAATAATTTTATTAAATTCCGTGGTAATACGATCTTGGTGATCAGCTAAACGACTGGCCCATTCAATAACTTCAGCCACAGCGTCAACAGTAAAGGGAATTTTCCCCTCCCTCCTTACAAAACTGCAGATGAATTGAGCCATTTGCTGCTCTGTTTCCAAATTTCGCGGCATGTCACTATCAAAATCTGCTTTTATTTTAAACATCTTTAAAAACTCAGGATCGTAATACTGAAGCAGTGCATATAAGTACGGAGTACCAACCATTACAACCTTCATTTTGATGGGGATCGGCTGAGGGCGCAAAGAAGAAACTGGTATAGCTCCATATTGTTCTCCCAAGTTTTCTATATTGGCTTCTCCCGTTCGGAGGGCACGTTTTAAAGCTTCCCATGACATAAAATTCAAGAGAACTTTTTCTGCGTCAAGGATCAAATACCCTCCATTTGCTTTTTGGAAAGCGCCAGGAACAATTTTATGGAAGTCTGTGTAAAGATACCCCTGTCTGCTTTCGTATTCTACTTTCCCTGTAAGATTGTAATACGTAGGATTTGTCTCCCAAATAACAGGCGCCCCATTCTCGGGGTCATTGGCCACAAAAACATTAATGGTATATCGACTAAAGTCTATCTCCGCAGACTCATCTTTTGCTGCAGCCACAAAAATATTAAAATTACTGATAATGTCTTCCGTTAAGTTGTCTATCCATTTGCATAATATCTCTGTTGTACCATACTTATCTTTAATGTCTTGCAGATATGGAGTAATTGCTGAGCGGCAAATTTCAGCCTCCAATTTGTTAATTTCCTCTTTTAACGCTTTCTCTAGATCTCGAATTTTTCTCAATGTATCAAGAGTTTTTTGAGAAATTTCCTCCGATTTGACCTGGAGCTCTTTCTGCTTTTCCTCTGGAAGAGATTCAAACTCGTCCTGTTGTAGCTCCCGCCGTGAAGTTTCTCCAGATTCACTGACTTCTTCAGTGAGAGGAATATTGACAAATCCTTGAGGCGTCCTTTTTAAAGCAAAACCTTTTTCTCCCGCCCAGGCCCGTACCTCTTCCATTAAAGAGTTAACCTGTTCCTGAAACTTTTTTACCAGTTGAGCCTTGGCATCTTCATACTGACTCTTTTCAAAGGCTTTGCTTATGGCAATTTTCAGCTCCTCAAGGAGATCTTCGAAAGCTGCTCCCATCTCTTTACCTTTTCCAGCAGAGAGATTGATAGCCAGGGGACGACTCGGATCATCAAAGTTATAAACATAAATCCAGTCGTCAGGGGCCTTTCTTTCAAGGGCCGTTTCACGAAGCCGCTCCAGAGAATAGGTTGTGCGTCCACTTCCTGGATTCCCTAGGACAAAAATATTGTATCCCTTACTCTCTACAGCAAGTCCAAAAGAAAAGGCTTTTACAGCCCGCTCTTGCCCAATAAATTTTTCAAGGCATGGAAGTTCTTCAGTCGTTTGAAAGTTAAGAGCATTTATATCTGCTCGTTTTCTGAGCTTCTCTAAAGGTAATTTACATTCTTCCGTTATGTTAGGCACGGGAACACCTCCTCAGATGAAATTATAATGCCTCCTCCACAGACAACATCCCTATTGTACAAAACTAACGATTGCCCCGGTGCTACCATAGGACTTTCAGATACAACCTGAACGCGAAGAGAATCCTCTCCTATCGATACCACTTTTACGGGGAAAGGGGTGGTTCTATACCGATGCTGGGCCATATATACCTCCCCTAGCTTTAACAAAGGAGAAATGACCGGGTGAACACACTGAACAAAGCCAGGATGGTGTTCTCTGGTATTGCTGACATACAAAATATTATGCGCCAGGTTTTTCCCCACAACAAACCATGGCCCCCCAGAAAGCCCCAAACCTTTCCTTTGCCCTATAGTATAGCGCCAAAGTCCCTGATGTTTCCCTAGAACGTGTCCATCTCCATCAACTATAGACCCAGGAAGAGAAGTTTCCTCCCGTATATACTTTCGCAAGAAGAGCATCAATCCCTGGGGGGCGAAGCAAACATCTTGGCTTTCCTCTTTTTTTACAACCCACAGTGGAAGCTTTGATGAAGCTATTTCTCTCACTTCAGCTTTCGTCATATTTCCTAAAGGGAAACGAATACTACGAAGCCATTCCATGGGAAGACGATATAACATGTAGCTTTGATCTTTTTTTATATCTCTTCCTCTAGCTAAAACAAAATCGTCATTATTAGAGAGGATACGAGCATAGTGGCCTGTAGCTACAAGAGGTATATTTTTTTCTTCTGCAACTTTGAAGAGAAGCCTGAACTTGACGGCAGGATTACATAGAATACAGGGGTTCGGCGTCAACCCTCTGGCATATTCAGAAACCACCAAAGATAGCACTCGCTGGGTAAAAATATCTCGCCCGTCAAGAGTAATAAAAGGGATATGGAGTTTTTGAGCAAGCTCGCAAGCTTGCTGCTGAGCTAAGCTATTTTCGGGGCCTGAGAGATGAAGGTAAAGCCCATATACATCATACCCGTCTCTTTTAAGCAGGAGGGCTGTCGCCGCACTATCAACTCCTCCACTCATGCCCACTAAAATTTTTTTCTCCACGAATAAAACCACCTAAAGACCAAACAATATTTTTCTCAACTGAGCAAGTCCTGTAGGAAGCAAGGCGGATCCTACTACAACTCCCCATTCTAGCGCTCCAAGAGGAACTATATCCAAAACATTCTGGAATACAGGAATATACGTAATGACAACTTGCAATAAGACAGAACCCCCTATACCCAACAAAAGCCACGGGTTCTCCCAGAACCGCTCTGGATGACTTAAAAGACTATTTTTACGCACGTTTAACACAAAGAAAAGCTGAGCTAACACAAGTGTATGAAAACTCAATTCCGTAGCTCGCAAGAAATCTCCCTTATGATACCAGAGAGACCAATAATATGCGGCAAAAACTCCACTCGTGATAGCTGCTCCATAGAAAAATATAAGCAGTTTATGGGACCTCGTAACAATATTTTCGTCTCTCCTTTTAGGACTACAAAGCATTACATCAGGTTCTGCCGGGTCAAGAGACAACGCGAGTGCAGGCAATACGTCTGTAACCAAATTGATCCACAGAATTTGCAAAGGGATAAGGATCGTAGGCAACTTGAGAAGTATCCCTAAAAAAACAGTGAGGATTTCGCTCAGATTACAACATAAAAGGAATAATACTGCTTTACGAATATTATCAAAAATTCGCCGGCCTTCCCGCACAGCTTCAACGATAGTACTGAAACGATCATCTTGAAGAATAATGTCTGAAGCTTCTTTACTAACCTCAGTACCCTGTATACCCATAGCTATCCCTACATCGGCCTGTTTTAAAGCTACGGCATCATTAACTCCGTCACCAGTCATAGCTACGACTTCCCCAGCTTTTTGAAGGCCTTTTACAATTCTCATTTTATGCTCTGGAGCCACTCTGGCTACTACAGATAGTTTTTTCGCTCGTGCAACTACATCTTCCTCTGACAAAGATTCAAGTTCTGAACCCATCATAGATAGAGAGTAAGGTTCTTTGTATATACCAACCTCCTTGGCAATTGCCTCAGCTGTCACTAAGTGATCGCCAGTAACCATAATCACATGTATTCCTGCTTTATGACAAAGAGTTACAGACTCGTTAACCTCAGGTCTCGGGGGATCGTCTATGCCAGCCACTCCTAAAAACATAAGGCTTTCAAGGGAATCACCCCAAGCTAAAGCTATAGTTCGCATGCCTCTTTGAGCCAAGACTTGTACGTTCTTATGCCACGCTATCTTGGTTTCCTCTAAAAAAGGGGCCGGCCCCTGCGACGTGAGTATAAATGGGCAATCATGGAAAACCCTTTCTGGGGCCCCTTTCATTGCCACGCCTTCATTGTGCCATGTAACCATTCGCATCGTTTGTGAGTCGAAAGGCTCTTCTGCAATACGAGGAAAATTGTTTCGCAAAGATAGTCTGTTTTCCCCAGCATAACGAAGAAGCGCTACTTCCATAGGATCCCCCACCGATTTCGTGTCGTTTATAGTTGCATCATTACAGAGGACAGCAACACGAATAAAAAGCTCCTCCGCCTCAGGTTGAGACAAATTAACTGCACGAACAGTCATATCGTTCATTGTCAGCGTTCCTGTTTTATCAGTACAAATAACAGTTGTAGACCCCAACGTTTCAACAGAAGCCAAATTCCGCACCAGGGCATTTATTTTTGCCATCCTGTGAACTCCAAGAGCCAACGTCATAGTAGCCACAAAAGGTAGCCCTTCTGGAACAGCAGCTACAGCGAGGGCTATGCCGGTACTAAGCATCATTAAAAGACCGCGTCCTTGAAAAATCCCTGCTCCAATAACAATTCCCGCAATAGCTATTGTTGCCCATATAAGGAACTGGCTAAATTTAGCTAAACGTTCTTCTAGAGGCGTTTCCTGAGAAGAGACCTGTTGAAGCATTCGACCTATTCGTCCAATCTCCGTCTCCATTCCCGTAGCAAAAACTGTAGCCCTTGCTGTCCCCTTAACCATATTCGTACCTGCATAAACACAATTAGCGCGGTCAGGCAATAGTGTTTCAATGGGAAGAGACTCTATGATTTTCTCTACTGGTAAAGATTCTCCTGTTAAAGAGGCCTCATTTACCGTGCAATTCGCTTCTTTGAAAATACGCCCGTCAGCTGGGATCACATCTCCAGCTTCCAGTACCATAATATCCCCTGGAACCACATCCGCAGAAGAGATTAGGGATATGTTCCCGTTCCGTAAGACTCGACAATGGAGGGAGGTCATGGATTTCAATGCCTGTAGAGCCTTTTCTGCTCGAAATTCTGTAAAGAATCCAATAAGGCTGTTCATAAAAATAACAACCAAAATAGCGATACTATCGAGAAGTTCTCCCATCATAAAACTTATAAGAGCGGCTACAAAGAGAAGGTAAACCATGGGGGAAGCAAACTGTCTGAGAAAAAAACGCCACCAAGGAAGAATTTCCTCTTGAGAAAGAACGTTGCCCCCATATTCCTTCCTTGCAGCCTCCACTGCTTCATCACCGAGCCCCTGTTCAATATCCACGCCCATACGTTCCAAGAAATCTCCGGCAGCTAAAGCGTAAGGAGCGGAGGGTTTCCCGTTCTCTTGGCTTTTCAATTAATACTCGACCCCCTTACGGCCATAGATCCCTTTCTGGAAAGGGTGACGGATCTCTTTCATCTCCGTAACGAGATCAGCATAGTCTATAAGTATTTGAGGCGGATTCCGTCCCGTAAGAACAACTTCTACATGAGAGGCGCGTTTCTTCAAAAGAGCAAGAAGTCTCTCTGCTTTCAAGAGCCCATAGTCAAGAGCAACATTGATCTCATCCAATATTACTATATTGAACTGCCCTCCCATAATCCATTTTTCCGCAATCTCCAAACCTCGCTGGGCCTCAAGAAAATCCACCTGGAGAGGAGCAGACTTGTCAACAAAATCAGGACGACCAGTCTGGATAATTTTAATTTCAGGAATACGTGATAAACTTACGAGTTCCCCATAGTGCGGCCATCCTTTCATAAATTGAACAATCCCTACTGTAAAGCCCCATCCTGCTGCTCGTAGAGCGAGACCAAGAGCCGCAGTAGTTTTTCCTTTCCCATCTCCCATATAAATCTGAACTAAACCTAGCTCTTCGGAGTGTTCTCTCGTCATATAGGGATTCCTCATTTCTTCTTTATTTTTATTCTTGAGTCTCTGCCCATCTTGATTTAAAATGCCCTGAGAATGGAGGTTTGTCAATGCTCAAGATCACAACTTTTTTAGTGACAGGCATTGTACAAGGGGTAGGTTTTAGGCCTTTCTGCGCCCGATTAGCTCAAGAAATGGCTTTAGGGGGAAGTGTTAAAAACACTTCCGATGGTGTGCTTATCACCTTGCGAGGAACTTCAGAAACCATCGAAAGCTATCTTCAGCGCTTACAAGACGAAAAACCCGGCCCTTCGTATATAGCGTCTATAGAATTCCTCTCAGATAAGACATGTTCAGAAGAGGATAATGGGAATTTTACTATAGAAAAAAGCCTTCGCCTTGAACATCAGCGGGTCCTCATCCCACCAGATATAGCAACTTGCGATGACTGTTTGCGGGAAATGAACGACCCATCAAACCGACGATATCATTACCCTTTCATTAATTGCACGAATTGCGGCCCTCGATATACTATTATTCAAGATCTTCCATATGATCGCCCACTCACGACAATGAGCAGTTTTACTATGTGCGAAGAGTGTCAGAGAGAATATGACGCCCCACTTAACCGACGTTATCATGCCCAACCTAATGCGTGTTCTCAGTGTGGCCCCTCATTATGGCTTACAAATAATAAAGGGAATATAATAGCTAGAGGTGAAGAAGCGCTTTCTCTCTGTTGTAAAAGACTTCAACAAGGGGATACTGCCGCCATTAAGGGACTTGGAGGGTTTCATCTCGCTTGTGATCCTTTTCAACACGAAGCCGTTAAAAAACTGAGAGAATCGAAACATCGAAAGGATAAGCCGTTCGCCCTCATGGTTCCTGATCTCAAACAAGCGCAACAACTTGTGTATATCACGAATACCGCAGCTAAAATTCTCTCATCGACCAAGAGACCTGTTGTCATTTGTCCTATGAGACAAGACACAATGCTCTCTCCACTCGTAGCGCCAGGACAAAATTCTTTAGGTATTATGCTTCCTTACGCGCCACTTCATCACCTGCTGTTACAAAATTTTGACGCTCTCGTTATGACTAGTGCTAATATGAGCGATGCGCCCATTATCTCTAACAACAAAGATGCATTGATTTCTCTTGCGCCTCTTGCTCAAGTTTTTTTAATGCATAATAGAGACATACATATGGCTATAGATGACTCTGTTATAGCCGCTCAGGGACGAGAGTATGTGGTTATACGAAGAGCAAGAGGATTTGTTCCCCTTCCCTTAGCATCTCCTCGGAAAGGCCCGGTAATTCTTGCTGCTGGAGCTGAAATGAAATCCACTTTTACACTCACACAAGATCGAACTATCTTCCCTGGCCAATATCTTGGCGACTTAAAACAGATAGGGACCATAGAGTATTACAGAAAGGCTCTCCGTCATTTCTTGAAGTTATACAACCTTCATCCTGAATACCTTGTTTATGATCGTCATCCTCAATATATTTCTCGGTCTGTAGCACAGGAAATCTCTGGAATAAGCTCTTCTCGCTCTATGGCTGTACAACACCATCATGCCCATATGGCAGCCTGTCTTCTTGAGAACCGTTTTAATGGTACAGCCATAGGTGCTATTTTTGATGGGACTGGATATGGTGCCGACGGAACAATTTGGGGCGGAGAATTTCTTGTAGGAAATACTCGTGATTTCCAGCGTCAAGGTTCTTTTCTTCCATGCCCTCTTCCCGGAGGAGAACGGGCCGTTTTAGAGCCCTGGCGTTACGCTTTTGCCATGCTTCTCTCTGTATACGGAGAAGAAGCTTGCCATATAGCACAAAATCTCTGGCCTTGGGCTGCCCGTTATTTAGACTCCCTTAAGGCTATTATGAAACACTCTCCCATCACCACTTCATGTGGCCGTTTCTTTGATGGCGTTTCCGCTTTATTAGGGATATGCCCTATCATTTCCTACGATGGACAAGCCGCTATGGAGTTAGAAGGATGTGCAAAAGGATCCGCTCTCGCCCCCTTCTCCATAATGGAAAAAGGACACCAGTTCTTTCTCGATTGGCGCCCCACTATACAGTGGCTTGTGGAAAGGAGCGCTTCCTTCTCTGTTGAAGAGAAAGCTGCTGCAATCCACGGAGGATTGGCTGCGGCTACAGCTGAAATATGCCGCTCCATTGCTGACAACAATGGGGTTAAATATGTAGCTCTATCCGGAGGGGTATGGCAAAACAGGCGCCTTCTCGTGCTCACCCTCTCTCAATTACGCCGAAGAGGGTTACTGCCCCTTACTCATCACCTTTTATCTCCTAATGATGAAAGCGTTTCAGTTGGACAAGCTGCGATAGGGCTAGAATATTGGGGTGAGGGCCCTTCTCAGTAGAGAAAGGCCCTTCTATAAAACATAAAATATTAATTTATCTATCGACACTCTCGGGAGCGTAGTCGATACCGCTGATTTTACATAGTTTCTTGGGGTGATGGATGGCTTCTACGTAACGAACAGTGCCGCTCTTCGAACGCATAACCATGGAAAATGTTCGTATCCGCCGCCCTTCGTACCGAACACCCTTAAGGAAGTCTCCGTCTGTTACGCCAGTAGCAGCAAAGAAAACATTATCTCCCGTAACAAGATCTTCAAGAGTTAACACCTGATTGAGATCAAGCCCTCTGGCCCGGCTCTCTTCCGCTTCTGCCTCATTTCTAGGCCAAAGCTTGCACTGCATATTCCCACCTAAACATTTAATAGCACACGCCGTAATTACCGCTTCAGGAGAACCTCCAATACCTACGAGGAGATCGGCCCCTCCCTGCTCTTTACATGTTAAAAGAGCACCTGCTACATCTCCGTCAGGGATTAATTTAATCCGAGCCCCTACTTCTCGTATCTGCTCTTTAACTTCGTCATGGCGGGGGCGATCAAGCACTACAACTGTAATATCTCCCACGGATTTCGACTTTTTTGCAGCAACCCTCTTGATATTTTCTCCGATAGGAGCGTCTATATCAATAACATCTGCCGCATCAGGGCCAGTTGCCAATTTGTTCATATAAAAAATATTTTTAGGATTAAACATCGTTCCCTTTTCCGATAAAGCCACAACACTTATAGCCCCTGGTAAGCCCAAAGCGGTAAGCCGAGTTCCATCAATAGGATCTACAGCGATGTCCACCTCAGGAGATACTCCTGTTCCTAAGCGCTCCCCATTAAATAACATGGGAGCTTCGTCTTTCTCCCCTTCGCCAATCACTACAACGCCGTTCATCGCAATGGTATTGAGCATATATCGCATAGCCGTTACCGCTGCACCATCGGCGGCATTTTTATCTCCTCTCCCCATCCAGCGACCAGCTGCCATAGCTGCAGCTTCTGTTCCACGGACAAGCTCGAGAGCCAAGTTACGTTCCGGCACTGACATTATGGCCCCTCCTATTCAGAAAATCTTAAAAATATTTCATCTATTGCCTTAAAATAGTAATCAATATCAAACAGCTTGTCGAGTTCATCTCTGGAAAGATAGCGATTCACCCGTGAGTCCGACCAAAGGAGGTCGGCAAAAGATCCTTCTCCGTGCCAACATTTCATAGCGTTCTCTTGCACCACTGCATATGCATCTTCTCTGCTAAGCTTGAACTTTTCTACGAGTTCAAGCAAAACTCTCTGACTAAAGACAAGACCTTGAGTCAGATACAGATTTTTTTCCATATTCTCCGGACTGATATCCATGCCTTCTACTATTTGAGACATTTTCTTCAGCATATACGTCACGAGATGGAACGCATCAGGCCAAATAATTCGTTCCACAGAAGAATGGCTTATATCTCGCTCATGCCAAAGTGCCACATTCTCCATAGCTGTAGAAGCATATCCCCTTAAAAGACGAGCCATCCCTGTTAGACGTTCACAAAGAATGGGGTTTCTTTTATGAGGCATAGCCGAGGATCCCTTTTGTTTCTTCCCAAAAGGCTCCATGGCTTCAAGGACCTCCGTTTTTTGAAGGTGTCGAATCTCCACTGCCATTCTCTCTATGCCGGCTCCGAGAAGTGCCAGAACATTCATGATATGAGCATGACGATCACGCTGCAAGATTTGAGTGGAGACCGCAGCTGGATGAAGACCAAGGAGTTCACACACCCGTTTTTCTATTTTAGTAGGGCAATGAGCGTATGTTCCCACCGCTCCAGATATTTTCCCATAATTAATTTGTTCTCGCGCCTGAAGAATTCGCTCTCGATCTCGAATAAGCTCGTAATACCAGTTGAGAAGTTTGAGCCCGAAGGTCATGGGTTCTGCGTGAATACCATGAGTGCGTCCAACACAGGGGGTATACTTATATTCTTTCGCTTTTTCCCATATAAGACCAGCAAGCTTATTGACCTTTTCCAAAACTACGTCGAGAGATTTTCGTAACATAAGGGAAGAAGCTGTATCGAGCACATCACTGCTTGTTAAGCCAAGATGGATATATCGCCCATTGGCCCCCACCTTTTCAGCTACAGCAGACACAAAAGCAATGACATCATGATGTACCTGGCTCTCTATTTCATAGATCCTCTCTATATCAAAATCAGCTTTCTCTTCAATATCTTTCAAAGCCTCTTCTGGAATAAGCCCCTCTTCTGTCCAAGCCTTGCACACTGCCAGCTCGACTTGAAGCCACGTCTGATACTTGTTGTGGTCGCTCCACATACGTTTCATTTCTTCTGTTTCGTATCTTTCTATCATTCCTCATGCCTCCTCATAGCCATATCTCTATGCCAATCCTCCCGCACTGCCGATAGGAAGGGATTATACCTGCCACTAGCAAAATCGGGGAAAGTGTAATCAAACGCAACCCATTGCTTGAAACGATAGCGCATTGTTACTTCCGCGAAAATACCTTCTGTCAGGTATATCCGATGGGCATGATCTTTAGTTGAAGCCAGAACTAATCGAGCCCCATTAATATATCCTGGATCAATATTTACGGCTCGTATGTCTCTTTCTTCTCGAGCGAGGCTACTCCGCTGTTCTACGAGGCCACTCTCCTTTTTCCAACGAACCAATTCATCCCCATTACGAAGACCTGGGAAGGAAATAAAGCGCCGATACAAGACAGGTGCAATATCATGATAATAGTCTGTTTTATCGAAGGGGAAGGCATCGCTAATTCGCTCAGGCTCTCCCCAAATAGGGGATAACGCCTGCAAAACCCACTGCCACCACCATTCATCTGGATAAAGAACTCCTGTAATCAATTTCACAGGATATATCATTCTGAAGACTCCTTTTCCTTTCTGAGACATAAGTGCCCTACTACCTTACCATCCCATATACACGTCATATATTCATCGGCGCCAAGAAGATCAAGGGGAGATGGCTCTTTTATTTCTTCATCGACGCGAAGAATTCGATACCCTGCTCTACGTTTCTTCTGAGCCCACGCCTGACCAACTGCGGCCCACCAAATCATATTTTCAGCAGTATCCAAATCGCAAGTGACATCATCAAGCATAAAAACATGGGGAGCTATTTCTATGGGGCATATGACCATTCTCCCCTCTGCGTTATCTATAGCCAACATGGGTTCCTCAGACTGCAACGCAGATTCTACTTCATCATAAGAAAAAGTGTACCCCTTTAAATGAGAACAAGCTTTTTCATTGAGAATCACTTTCTTTTTCTGAATGGCTAATAAAGGGATAGGAACACTCCACCATTCAGGAAGATCCCCTGTTTGGGAAGTAACCATTAGTTTAAGCTCCCCTACAGTAGAGATAGACGCTCCTCCCTCTGCTGATAAAAACAACACTGTTTCTTTATTGGGCAATGTATAAAAAGGAGTGTGAGATGGATCCTCTTCTTTTTCAAAGCTACGAAATAAGCTGGAAACGTGACTATCCTTTCCCGTCTTATGTAAAAATGCAACGAGATCCTCTTGCAGAAAATATTTATAGCGATTTTTCTTATGCAGCACTATTCTTGTAAGAGAGAAGCAAAAGAGTGCCCTCAAAACGATGGAAAGAGGAGACGAAAAAGAGAGACTATTAAGAAGCTGCTCTTCCTCAGTTTTCATCACTATTTCTCTCCAGCAAAGCAGATACAAAAAGCTTAGGCTCAAAACGACGTAGATCATCAACTCCTTCGCCCAGTCCCACGTACCGAATTGGAAGGCCTAAGTGATGGGCTATAGCTAGAATAATGCCTCCCTTTGCCGTGTTATCATATTTAGATAAGATGACGCCAGTTAAGTGAAGGGCTTCATGGAAAGCCTGTGCTTGTGCAAAGCCATTCTGTCCCATAACTGCGTCCAAGACGAGAAGAATCTCTATATTTTCTTGATCCACTTCCCGGGCTAAAACTCGTATAACTTTAGATAGTTCCTCCATAAGATTATGCTTCGAATGAAGACGACCAGCTGTATCCACTATCAGGAGATCTGACGAGGATGCCCGAGCTGCCAGTAACGCATCATACGCTACTGCAGCAGAATCACTCCCTTGTTGTTGGGCTATAACTCGACTTCCTGTTCGCTCTCCCCAAATTTTCAGCTGTTCTATAGCGCCTGCTCTAAAGGTATCTGCTGCTCCCAACACTACCTTTTTCTCTTGGCGCCGAAATTGTTCTGCTAATTTAGCAGCTGTCGTGGTCTTGCCACTTCCGTTTACGCCAACAAGCACTACTACTTTAGGCTTTACATCAAGAACAATTTCCTTCCCCATGCCTTCTATTTTTTCAAGATGGCTTGTAAGCATATCTATAAAATAATCTATTAATTGATCCGATGTCTTGAGCCCTTCTTTTTTTACTACTTTTTGAAGAGACTCTATGAGCTCTTCCGTCAAATCTAAACCTACATCCCCGGAAATGAGAAGTTCTTCCATTTGCTCCCAAAACTCATCATCGATAGAGGTTCCAGAAAAGAGAGAAATGAGCCCCCCACTCCAACGATTTTTTACTCCTTTAAGCCCATTCTTAAGTTTATCCCAAAGAAACATGATATCCCCCCTATCCTAAGCTATTCACCGTTGGGCCCTTCTTTTTCGCTAGAAGAGCTCTCGTTTTTGGAGTTTTTTCCCCTTCGAAAAGGACGCCGTCCTTTCTTCCGCACAGGCCTATTTCGTTTAGCTACGCTATTTTCAGTGCTCTGTTCCTCCGATCTTGTTCCTTCACGATCTGGAGTCGCTAACTTATTATTTTGGGGTTTCTTTTTACGTCGCCGCCGACGTTTTATTCCTCCTGATTTAGAAACAGCTCCCGTTCCCTTCCTATTGTCGCCTTTCTTTTCTTCCGATTCACGATAAGGCGGGCATGGAACATCTTCCAAATTTTCTAAGACAGAATGATCATTTTCTCCTTCAACTTTCAATATCCCAATTGACGAGACATCCGTTATGACTGTTGCCATAACATCGTTCTCAGAGAAAACAAGGGACTCGCCAGATTCGTCCTCTCCCAAGACAGGAAGGGCCGGTATACCGCTCTCACCAATGGTACTATCCCATACTTCCCCTCTCATTACCGTCTCTTTAAAAGCTTCAAAATTTCGGGCTAGAACTAGTATTTCCGTCCCCTCAGGAGTCTTAGCCCGAAAAGCCTCATGCTGCAAATCAACGCCAAGAATAACGTAGTTACCAGTAGGGGTCTTAATTTTCGAGCCTGGGTTTGGAAGGTCTTTCCAAATAGAACCATACGTCTCATGCTCATAGGCCATACAGCACATAAGACGCCCACAAATCCCTGATATTTTTGTAGGGTTCAGAGCTAAATTCTGTTCCTTTACCATTTTGATACAAATAGGATCAAATTTATGGAGCCAGTATCCACAGCAACATTCTTTACCACAGGGACCAAGCCCTCTTACTGTTTTGGCTTCGTCACGTACTCCTATCTGACGCAATTCGATTCTTGTTTTGAATTCACGGGCAAGATCTCGAACATAGGCCCTGAAATCTACTCGCTGCTCAGACGTAAAATAAAAGAAAAGTTTCTTTCGATCAAGAAGGTACTCGACATCTACAAGCTTCATAGGAAGATCGTGTTGCGAAAGAATCTCTCTGGCTTTTATAAGCACGAGCTCTTCCTCAACCCTCTGGTTCCGATCTATTTCTAAATCTTCAACTGTAACCATACGGACAAAAGTTATATTCTGAAGCATAGGCTCTCCGCCCTTAGGCTGGCCCTCTGAAGTATCTTCCGTACACGTGTTCCTATAACGATCTTCTTGTTCCAATGAGAGCGGCCCTCCAACAACGGCCAACTCAAGCCCTCGCATGGTTTCGGCAACTATACGGGATCCTCTTTCGGGAGAAGGGGTCTCAATCTCTACAAGTCCTAAATATCTAGGCTTACCGAAAATCGTCAAATATATGCTCAAACGCAAAACCCTCCTTGAGTACTAATACTATATAATCCAAAAGCATGGACTGAGAAAGACGCCCTGTCTGGCTTAAAAGACGAAGACGTTCAATAGGTTCTATAAGATGAAAATGCCCCTCTGCCAAAGCCCAAGAACCCCACCGACCAAGTTGCATTTCTAACTCTTCTACCGAAATTTTCCCGCTATTTCGAACCCAGGCAAACCAAGACTCTTCAGAGTTTGGCATGACTTCTTGTTCAGGCACTGATTCATGTATAGTTGAAAGGTTCCAGCACCGGCTTTTGAGTGTGGGTAGCAGCCCTTCTCCTTCATGTATAAAAAGAATGACAGCATAACTCGGAGGCTCCTCTACCACTTTTAACAAGCTGTTAGCTGCACCTAACGGAAGGGTATCAGCAGCAAAAACAACAGCTAAACGACGGGGGGAAGCCACGGGACGAAGGGTAAGCTCCTCTGTCAATTGCCGACAAGCCTCAATGCGAGGCGCTTTATCCGTTGTCCCAGCCAAAAGAAGGTCTGGATGGACGCCTTCATGCCAAGCTAAACATGCATCACATACTCCACAGTTACATCTCTTCTCACATAAAATCAAATGGGCAAGTTCGGTCGCCACCGTAAAATGATACTGTTGGGGTACACGTAAAGCCAAACTTTGAGGGAATCGGTTTGCCTCAAGAGCCCTTGATAGTTCTGCCCACATAATACTTGATATTATAAAAAAAGGGAGATGAGACATCCTTTAATCTCCTCCACTAATCGTAAAGCTCTCATACGATTTCCCTCTCTGCTTAAAACCGCAGAGAGCTCCTGTAAATCTGTTTCTGTTTTTTCCATCAAAACAAAAATATTTTTATCATATCGTCTCCAGCGAAGATCTTTCTTCAATCGTAGTCGACCAGTAGCCCGGCGAAGCAGTTCTTTAACAACAGTTCTGTAGGTGCTTAATAGCCTTTCCGCAGGGAAACGAGATAGCTGTTCCCCCAGCTTCTCTAAACGATCAAAAAGTTCCTGAATTTCTGCGTCTTCTAAAGATTCGTCAAAGCAAGGGAAAACTTCATCTGCCCGCCGTTCCACCTTATAGTGGCCTGTCAAAGATTTATCTATCCCTGTATCTAATTTCCTATCAGAACTCCTTCGTACTTTCACTGGTTCAGAAACACCTCCAGAGAGTTCCAAATCTGATTGGCAACATTTTCTAACGATTGCGTTCCATCAATGCGAACAATTCTTTTAGGATAGCGAAGAGCCAATTCTTCGTACCCACGGCATACACGCTCTAAAAAACTTTTTGTCCCTGACTCTATGCGATCAAGAGAACTTCTAGAAGACTCTATCCTAGCAAAAGCCATTTCCAGAGGAACATCCATCCATAACGTTAGGTCTGGCTCAGGAAATTCACACCAAGAAAAAAGAGTTTCTACTTTTTCTTCCGGAATACCTCTTCCCCAAATTTGATAAGCTCGCGTTGAATCTGAGTAACGCTCACATACAACTATATCTCCCCGTGAAAGAGCCGGTACTATTTCCTGCCTCACATGCTCGCAGCGGTCAATTACGAAAAGAAATAATTCGCTCAAGGGGTGATAAAAATCCTCTTCGAGTAAAAGAGAACGAATAAGCCCTCCTTGTGCCCATCCGCCAGGCTCTCGGGTCCAAAAAACATTTTTCCCCGTAGACGCTGCTATTTTCTCGTTCAAAATGGCGGCCTGAGTGCTTTTGCCACACCCATCGATGCCTTCCAGGGTAATAAACATTTCTAACCTTCTTCCTTTTCTACAGCCACTTCTTGCCCATCAGAAGGTTGAACCTGTATTATTTTCCTTAAGAGCCCTTCCACCACAGAATCAGTCTTAAAGATACGCATTGTTCCTTCATTAAGGCGCCTCTCCTTAACCTGGCTCAAAAGCTCCGTGTCTTCCTTGGTGGGTATCATATCCTCAGGACTATCAGGAATTTTTGCATAGTTTAGTTCTACTATAACCTCATTATTTGTTTCCAAAGAGCTCATTTCTTTCAACATTTGATCAAAATTATCTATAGTTTTCCAGCCCTGTACAATAGCATCCTCTTCAAGAGCCATTATATTTCCCCCTCGAACAACTATTTCTACGGGCCCAGAAGCATCTTGGGGTACTGTAAGCTCTAATTTCTTCTTCGACTGCTTACCTCGGTACGGCCTGAGGGTAACTTCTACAGGTACTTTCTGGCCGGGAACAAAGATTTCTCCATCTATTTTCAATCCCTCTATAAAAATAAGCTTCGGTTGGCGGGTAATTTCCACAGATAAATGGATTCCCATCGGAGAAATTTCCATAAAGGGATTCATGGCTATGTTTTTCATTAAATCTCTCACTTCTTGCAAGGCTTCATCAGCTACGTCAGTTTCGGAGAAATACATATTACTTCTCGTCCAGCCCTTATAAATTTCTTTCCCTTCTACCTGGAGAGAAATTCGGGCCGTCCCCTCCCCTACTCGCCCCCATAACCTGTCAATAAGTCCTGTGAAAAGGGTACTGGCAAGATCCATGCCAAGGAAAGGATCTTGTACGACATGGAAGCGTTTCATATCTCTTTCATTTCTATCTATATCTTTAAAGCGTAGGGATGCTTCAATGGACGGAGCAAAATATCCTAAGCGCCCCCCTATGGCCTCGGCACGATCTTGGGTTACTGTTCCGACAATATGAGAAAAACTCCCCACTTTAAAGGGAGACTCTAAGCTGGGTACTACATTATGGACTTTCACCTTCACAGCAGGGAACGCCACAGCCCCTCTCCCCAGAAAAGGGTGCCCAAAAGCAAGAAATCGACCATCCTTATCAACAGATGTGATGGTGCCAATGGAACCTATGGTAACATCGCCCCACGCTAACAAAACTCCTATGGCCTCTCCAGGCGCAAAGGTCCCTTTATAATCCACCAATTGCTCATTCCCGTTGAGGCCACCTGCCAAAAACACTTTTTCCCCCAGACGTTCCCCTACCCGATTCGCTATCCTCTGGCTTACTCCTCCTACCTGGAGAGGAAGAGCTCGTTTTTCACTACCTGAAGATAAATTCGTATTTTCTGCGTTTCCTTCTGTAGTCTCTTCCGTATTTTCATTTTCAACACTATTCTCTTCCGCAGTTTCCTCGTTGTTTTCTGCTTCCTCCTCTTCAACCCCTTTTTCTGCATCTTTTCCATCTTCCTTCAAGGATAGAGGCTGAGGAAAAGAGGGGGGGTCCTCCGGCCACGCCCAGATAGACTCCATATCTTTAATAGGAGTCACATATCCTATGTTGTGCTCACTAAAATTAAACCCGTAACCAATAGCTCCTATCAATTTCCCATTAATATAAACCGGACTTCCACTCATACCTGCGGCTATGCCACCTGTCTTCTCTATGACGTTACCGCTGACCCGAACCATAATAAGGTGGCGAGGCCGACTTTCCATTTGGGGGACAATGCTAACAATCTCCACGGGAAAAGAAACTACTTCTTCCCCACGTACAACCGTCAACGCTGTACCCTTCATACCCGGACGAAGTTCTTGTAAAGGAAGAATGGGAGTTTTTGGAGAAAAAGGAGCCGAAGCGGCTATCCCCGCAGTTGCATAAAAAACAATTAAAAAGGTTAGGATAGGAACGTATAAAATGTGCCAACTATATTTTCTCTCCATCGGAACCATCCTCCTCTTACTTATTTGCGGCTTTGTTTCTTCCAGCGTAGATAGGCCATAATGAAGTCTTCCAACTCCCCATCTAAAACTGCCTGGACATTTCCAGTCTCGCAGCCAGTTCTATGATCTTTAACTAATGTATATGGATGGAGCACATATGACCGAATTTGGCTTCCCCAGCTAATTTCCTTCTTTTCTCCTCCTATGGTTTCTAATTCATTGTGGCGTTCTTCAAGAGCCCGCTGATAAAGCCTGCTTTTTAAAATTTGCATGGCTACTGCTCGATTCATATGTTGAGAACGCTCATTTTGACAGCTGACCACAATTCCAGATGGGAAGTGAGTTATTCGCACTGCAGAATCGGTCATATTCACATATTGCCCACCAGCCCCGCTAGATCTGAATGTATCGATACGAATATCCTCAGGGCGAATCTCTATATCCACATCCTCTGGAAGCTCCGGAACCACATCTACTGAAGCAAAACTTGTATGTCGTCTCCCCGCTGAATCAAAAGGAGATATACGGACTAAACGATGTACCCCTTTTTCTGATTTTAAATACCCATAGGCATAGTTCCCTTCCACAAGCAGTGTAACGCTATTAATTCCAGCCTCCGCATCTTTCAACAAATCCAAGATTTTTATGTGGAAGTCCTTTTGTTCTATCCATCGAACATACATTCTATAAAGCATGTCGGCCCAATCCTGAGAATCAAGCCCTCCTGAACCAGCATGAATCGAAAGAATGGCATTACCATGGTCATAATCTTCGTTAAGAAGCTCCAAAAGTTGCATCCTTTCTATTTCTTTCTTCAAAGCCACCGACCGACTATCAAATTCACTCTGGAGTTCCTTGTCATCTCCCTCTCGTAACATCTCTTCCAATGTTTCTAAATCCTGAAACTCAGAGACGACCTGACTCCATGAGCCTAGTTTGTCTCGTATCCAAGACAATTGCTGGGTTATGCCTCGTGCCTCTCCACTCCCCCAAAAAGAAGGAGCAACTGTCTTTTTTTCAAGCTCTTGCAAACGAGATTCCAAAAAAACGAGGTCAAAGGCTTTCCTGCAGTTCTTCTTTAAGGGAACGCAGTTCCTCCAATACTGTAGAGTTCGGGATATTAACCATAAATAATGAGCCTCCTCATCAATATACAACCCTCAGTTTCTTATTCAAGTGTTTCATTATATCATCCAGAGCCCTTCTCTCATCGACCTAATAAGGGAAAACACAAATAATTCCGCTGTAAATTATTTGTGGTATCTCATAGCTTCATCGAATAATTTCGATTGAAATTTGTTATAATTTCTTTCGAAGAAAAGGAGGATTGACCATGCGATTAACTGAACTATCAAGAACAAGTGGGTGAGCTGCTAAAATAGGTCCGGCGGACCTGGAAAAAATACTACGAAATCTTCCTCCAGTTCATGATGAAAGGATCATTTCTACTTGGGCTTCTGGTGAAGATGCTGCTCTCTGGATTATAGATGAAAAACGACTCGGTATTCTCACTTTGGATTTTATCACGCCAATCGTAGATAATCCGAGAAAGTGGGGAGAAATAGCTGCATGTAACTCTATCAGTGATGTTTTTGCTATGGGAGGACATCCAATAGTAGCTTTGAACATAGTAGGATTCCCTGTAAAAAAACTCGATATAGAAATATTAAGGGAAATCTTAGAAGGTGGGTATTCTAAAGTAAGAGAAGCCGGTGCTTTTCTAGTGGGAGGACACAGCGTAGAAGACGAAGAACCTAAATATGGGCTCGCTGTATATGGAGAAGTGGCACGAGAGCACCCATGGCAAGTTGTAGGAGCTCAGCTTGGAGATCTTCTTATTCTTACAAAACCTGTTGGGACAGGAATTATAGCTACTGGCATTAAAGCTGACATGATTGAAGATCCTCAAGGCCCGTCAGAGGCCATTCGATGGATGTCAACCCTTAACAATGTTCCTATGATTCTTTCAGAAGACCAAAAAATAGCTATCCATGCCTGTACCGACGTCACAGGCTTTGGTCTGATCGGACATGCATTGGATATGCTTTCCCTGAAGAATCTTAATTTAGTTCTTGGACTTCACAATGTTCCTTTACTTCCAGGTGTAATAGAGCTGGCAGAGAGCGGGTTGATTCCAGCAGGAACATACAATAACCGCATTCAATACGAAGATATGGTTCATGGAATGCAGGCTTTCCCCGATGAGGAAGTAGATATCCTCTATGACGCTCAGACATCTGGTGGGTTTTTGTTGGCTGTGAGCCCTGACAAGGCAGAAGGGATAATACAATCTTTAAAAAATGCTGGTTTTGAAAGAAGTATATGTATAGGTAGATTCAAACCGGGAGAAGGTATGATTGAAATCGTTGATAATATTTAGTACAATAAAGTTATCCAAAGATCCCCTCACATATGCGAGGGGATCTTTTGAAGGGGCAACTCATGACAAATTCTCAAACATCTCATAATTATATTCTGTTAACACTTTCTCTTTCTCTCTTTTGCGCCATGCTTGGCGTAGGCGTCATTAGTCCTATTTTACCTATATATGCTTCCAAACTTGGCGCCAGTGGTATTGTTCTTGGCTTTGTTTTTGGAACCTTTTCTTTTGCCCGAACCGGAGGGATGCTCATCTCTGGTGAGTTAGCTGAGCGCTTTGATCGAAAACTCCTTCTTGGTGCAGGCCTATTGGTCTACTCTTTAGCATCTCTCGCTTACGTAAGAGCCGACAATACAGTAGCATTAGTAGCCATAAGGTTCTTTCACGGCTTAGGTTCCGCTTTTGTTATACCAATAGCTATGGCTATTGGCGCCGACATTGCTGAAGAGGGAAATGAAGGTCGTCTTTTTGGGACTTTGCAAGGAGCTCATTTTTTAGGAGTAGGCTTTGGTCCTCTCATCAGCGGCATACTCACCGATCGATGGGGATGGCAACTCCCTTTTTACTTCATGACAGTCCTAACAAGTCTTGCTCTGTTTATGGTTATACGGAAACTTCCTCACAGGATACCTACTCGAGCCCAAGCTACTGGTCAAACGATGTTCCCTGCTATAAAAGGAATGCTACGAAATTGGGCACTCCGAATTTGTTTTTACTATCAATTCTGTTTTGCCATGTGCCGGGGAACCATCCTTATGCTTATTCCTCTTCTAGCTCAAGGATACTCTCTATCTTTTTCCCAAATTGGGATAATACTTTCTCTTAACTCCATAGCAACTGGAGCTCTGCAGCGGTTTTTCGGCCCTCTTTCCGATACCATAGAACGACATCGTCTGATTGTATTTGGTGGCATTTTATCTGGAGTTGTTTTCCTGGTTATACCCTATTTCCGCAGCTTTTTAGGGCTTACAGTAGCCAGTATCATTTTCGGGGTCGGACACGCTCTTTCCTCTCCTTCTTTAGCTGCCATCACAGCAGAAAACAGCGCTGAATTCGGAAGTGGGAGAACTATGAGTATTTTTAATATTTTCTTTAGTCTGGGAATGATGACTGGCCCAATTCTTGACGGATTTGTAGTAGAGTCTGGGCTAAAAGTTAGTCCCTTTCATATTTTAAGTTTTATGATCTTTTCCGCTACAATTCCATTCCTCTTTTTCCCTAAAAAGACAGCTAGCGGTAAAGAATCTGCTGTTAACTAGAAATCCTGTGAGATAAAAGGGACAGACAGTCGAGACGGTGTAAAGAATCCGCTGTTAAGAGCTAATTAGATGTAGCGGAAGAAGCTGCTATATTCCATATAGACAGATATTGGTCATATAAAGAAATAATAAGATCTTCCTCTATAGTAGGTCGCTTAAGGAGAATAATTTGAGAAGATTTGATCTTTAGCAACGTATCTTGCATACATCGAGGTGTTTGTGCATCGTAAACTACTGGAATACCTTGTTTTATAATTTCCTCTACTTTTTGTTTGAAGCTATCCAAAGACTCTCCATTTTTCCAAAGAGTTACATTCTCCCCCGAAGGACGCAATATTTCACATCGGGCTGCCCGTAAAAGCTCCCCATATGAAGCTGAGAGGTCGTAGACTTTTTTACCTTGCAGTAATTGTCTCCCAAGAAGGACTGTGCTCTCTAAACGCCCCTGAAACTCCGCTAGTCGCCGTTGGTAGAAAAAATAATGCTCTGTGTCGAGGCTGGAAAAAACATTCAAAATTCGTTGAGCAATAAAGGGAAGCACTGAGGGATCGGCAAAATAGCTATCTAACTTCTCTCTAGGGAAAGGAAGATTTCGATAAAGAACATACAGATTCTTCCTTTTTTCAGATATTCCATATTTTTGAGCGTCTGAATAATCTAATACCAGTAAGGGGAGATCTTCTGACATTTTTTTTGGCGCCACTCTTTTTTCCAATCCATCTTCAGACCACACTACCATAGGATGGACTGTTACATATACGCCCCCCATAAAATTGGACATAACAGACAACCATGGAGATGATACCCACAAGTCCATAGCTAAAGCTCTGCAAGGGACGAGGAACAATAGGAGCAAAAAGGCAAAAAACAACCTCACTTTTCTCGTGGGGGAGAATTTTTCATTCACTTTGTTTTTCGCAAATAACCACATCATCTACGCCGTCAAGCTCTTCCACTCTTACTTCCACAATTTCATCAGAGGAAGTTGGAACCTTTTTACCACAAAAATCCGGGTGTATTGGCAGCTCACGATGTCCTCGGTCTATTAATACTGCAAGTTGCACAGAGGAAGGACGCCCAAGATCCATAAGAGCATCCAAAGCCGCCCGCACAGTCCGTCCCGTATAGATCACATCGTCTACTAAAATAAGATTCATGCCACTGACATCGAAAGGAATGGAAGTGCTATGGACCATAGGTTGCTCGTGAAGCAACGTTAAATCATCTCTATACAAGGTTATATCAAGTTCTCCTGTGGGAATTTTTACTTTTTCTTGCTGGAGTAACACATCCTGAAGTCGCTTAGCTAAATACACTCCGCGCCTTTGTATTCCGAGTAATGCTATCCCTTCTGTTCCCCTGTTCCACTCTATGATCTCATTGCCAATCCTCTTTAACACTCTTTTTATATCATCTTTGGTCATTATAATTGCTTTTTGCATAAGATCCATGGCCAATCTCCTTTTCCTCCCCCCCCTCTATACCCTCTCTTTTGAGGAGGGATATTTTGCTCAACCCCTGGGCAGCTGCTTGAATCTCCGCTAGTTTTCGCGAGTGCCCCGTTCCACATCCAAAGATAACTCCATCTATTTTTAAATGTACGGTGAACTTAGGTAAATGCGAAGGCCCTTCAGAGGAGGCCACTACATAGTCAGGATGTCCCATTCCTCTTTTTTGAGTTTCAACTTGCAGAAGAGATTTAGGATCCTGATTTTCTTCATAAGGATTAACAGTAGACTGGAAAAAAAGATATCTGCGTATTACTTTTTGTGCTACCTGAAATCCACCATCATAAAAAACAGCACCAAACACTGCCTCAACTGCATCGGCAATAATAGAAGAGTTAATGCCTTGATGTTCTATTCCTTTCCCCACCCGAATAAGTCGGGGTAATTCCATACTTTTCCCCCATATAAAAAGAGCTTTTTTTCGAACAAGATTTGAGCGAAATTGAGTTAACTTCCCCTCGTCAAGATCAGGATACTCACCATAGAGTTCTGCTGAAACCACAAGCTCTAACACAGCGTCTCCTAAAAATTCAAGACGCTCATTATAATAAGGGAGGCCCTCTTCATAAGCATAAGAAGCGTGGGTGAGGGCCTCTTCTAAAAGTTCTCTTCTTAAAAAAGAGTATCCTAATTTTTCCTGAAAAGAGAGAAGACTCTGATTCCACCATTGTTCTTTTTCAGGACTATTCTTCACAGGACCTCTTACCTCTCGTACTTCTGGACAGCAACAACAGCATTGTGCCCACCAAAACCAAAACTGTTGACGAGCACTCGAGAAACTGGTTTATGCACCGCTTGAGGCCCTACCACATGAATATCACATTCCGGATCTGGCGTTTCATAGTTAACAGTAGGATGGACAACGTTCTCTACAATAGATTGAATTGCAGCTATCGTCTCAAGAGCTCCAGCGGCACCGAGACAGTGTCCAATCATAGATTTTGTAGAGTTAACCAAAATCTTGGGTGTATATTCTCCAAAGACGGTACGAATCGCCATAGATTCCATTTTATCGTTTAGACCGGTAGAGGTTCCATGAGCGTTAATATATTCCACATCTTCTGGAAGCCATTTTGCCTGACTTATTGCTTGGCGCATCGCTCGTACGGCTCCTTCGCCTTTTGGATCTGGCGCTGTAATGTGGCTAGCGTCACACGTAGATCCATATCCCACAACTTCGCCATATATATGGGCTCCACGACGAAGAGCATGGTCCAGTTCTTCCAGCACGAGAACGCCCGCACCCTCGCCCATTACGAAGCCATCTCGGTCCAGATCGAAAGGACGAGATGCTCGCTGAGGCTCATCATTGCGGGTCGAAAGAGCTTTCATAGCAGCAAAGCCAGCTATGCTGATAGAACGAAGAGCAGCTTCCGTGCCCCCAGCTAAAATAACATCTGCGTCATCTCGCTGTATGGCGTAATAAGCTTCTCCTATACTATTGGTTCCTGTAGCACATGCTGTGACAACGCATAGATTGGGCCCCTTTGCGCCGTACCGAATAGCTACGTAAGCCGTAGACATATTGCTGATCATCATAGGAATGAAAAAGGGGCTTACTCGCCTTGGGCCCTTTTCAATAAGGGTCTGAAAATTATTAAAAGTCGTCTCTATGCCGCCTTGTCCAGTTCCAATATAAACACCAAATTTATTAGAATCCAGGCTTTTTACATCCAGATGGGCATCCTCAAGAGCCATATCTGAAGCAGCTACAGCAAAATGGATCACCCGATCGGAGCGTTTTACCTCTTTATTGTCAAGCCAATGAGTTGGGTCAAAGTCTCTGACCTCAGCTCCGAAAGTTACAGGAAGGTCAGAGGCATCAAAGGTCGTTAAAGGACCGACGCCATTTCGTCCTTCTTCAAGAGCTTTCCAGAAATCTACTCTTCCATTCGCGATTGGGCTCACTACTCCAAGCCCTGTAATAACTACCCTTCTCAAATCACGTCACTCCTCACCGTTCAGGGATAGGGCACCGCGATGTTGCAATAGGCCGGGGGATCTATATTCCTCCGGCCCAGAAATGCCTTTATTCCAAATTACTCTTCTACTCCAAGCTTTTCGAGGGTATACTTCATAGCTTCCCCTACGGAAGTGAGCTTCTCAGCATCCTCGTCAGGTATTTCAATATCAAATTCTTCTTCAATACCCATAATGAGCTCAACGATGTCAAGAGAATCAGCACCAAGATCCTCCACGAAGGAAGCCTCGAGAACAATCTGGCCATCTTCAACATCAAGTCTGTCCATAATAATTTCTTTTAAGCGAGCAACAACTTCTTCTTTCTTCATTCTCCTTCACCCCCTTCCACTACTCTTCTTAACACATGGTCATTCCGCCATCTACGGCAATAACTTGACCAGTTACATATGCAGAATCATCTGAAGCTAGAAAAGCCACAACTCTGGCCACATCATCAGGAGTCCCTGCCCGACCAAGAGGAATCTGAGCCAGCATAGACTGTTTAATCTCATCTTTCAAGACCGAAGTCATATCAGATTCAATAAATCCAGGAGCAATGGCATTTGCAGTGATCCCTCTAGCGCCATACTCTCTGGCAACAGCTTTCGTGAAACCTACAATACCCGCTTTAGAAGCACAGTAATTAGACTGTCCTGGATTGCCAATGAGCCCCACCACTGATGAGATGTTAATAATCCTTCCCCATCGTGCTTTTACCATCTTCTTAATAGCTTGCTTTGTACAATAAAAAACTGATGTCAGGTTAGCAGCTATAACGTCTTGCCATTCTTCATCTTTCATTCTCATGAGGAGGTTGTCTCGAGTAATACCTGCATTATTAACCAAAATGTCTACCGCCCCGAGATTCCCCTCTATCTGCACAAACATCTCTGCTACCTGCTCCGGATTCGTTACATCACATTGTACAGCGAAAGCATCTACTCCCAAATGTTGCATCATATCGCACACATCCATAGCACTTGTGCCGCTCTTGTTATAGCTAATAGCCACATGATATCCGCGGGCAGCAAGTTCCAGCGCAATATGTTTGCCTATTCCTCTCCCCCCACCAGTGACGAGAGCAACTCGACCCATACCCATCACTCTACCACCTCCTTAAAAAGAGAAGTGATGGTCTTTATATCTTCTTCTGTAGCTACAGAATAGGTTTTAGACCCTTTTTGGCAGCGCTTGATAAGACCGGCTAGAACCGTTCCCGGTCCGAGTTCGAAATAAGTATCAACTCCTTGAGATGCCATATATTCAACAGATTTTGCCCATAAAACAGGCATATATGTCTGATGGAACAATGCATTCTGCACTTCCCGCACAGTGGAAACAGGTTGTGCGGAAACATTAGCCACAACAGGCCACTGGGGGGCTTCCCATTGGCAGCCGTTAAAAGCCTCTTTCAATTTATTTGCCACTGGCCTCATCATTTTGCTGTGGAAAGGAGCACTCACTTTCAACATCACTGCCTTACGAGCACCTCTTTCCTTCGCTTCCTCAACCGCTTTTTCCACAAAGGCCGTTGCTCCAGAAATAACAACCTGCCCTGGGGAATTATAATTTGCAGCCTGGCATTCTCCATGAGGAGCGATAGTTTTACACAGATCTTCTACTATATCTGACTCTAAACCAAGCAAGGCAGCCATCGCTCCTTCTCCCTCCGGAACCGCCTCTTGCATAAGAGAACCTCGGAGATGGACAAGACGAACTCCATCCTCTAAAGATAGAGCTCCTGCCACAACAAGAGCTGTATACTCTCCCAAACTATGGCCCGCTATATAGGCTGGAGAAAAGTGCAACCCAAATTCTTGAGAAAGAATCTCATAGACTGCCACACTTACTGTCAAAATAGCTGGCTGAGTATAAGCTGTCAGTGTCAACTTCTCTTCAGGTCCGTCAAATATCAACTGGCTTAAATGAAATCCCAAAGAACTATCAGCCCTTTGAAAGATTTCTCTTGCTATTGGGAACATATCGAAAAGGGATTTCCCCATACCAACTTCCTGCGCTCCCTGACCTGGGAAAACCAATGCATATTTCAATATACGGTCACCTCGACTCTCTAGCTCTCAAAACGGGGTAATCGAGTAATAACATCAGCTGCCTCTGCGAACATATTCTGCAAAATTTCGGCAGCTGGCCTCACATCATGAATAAGGGCTGAACTTTGGCCAGCCATCAGAGATCCCCACTCTATATCTCCATCTACCACTGCGGCGCGAAGTCGCCCTGTTCCCAGCTTTTCTATATCTTCAACCGAAGCTCCGCTTGTTTCTAGTTCTTCAAACCGAGCTGTCAATTTATTGCGCAAGCAACGAACTGGATGTCCCGTGCTACGTCCGGTAACCACATTGCTACGATCTCTTGCATTGATAATTGCTTGTTTGTAGTTTTGATGGACCGTACACTCAGTGCAACACACCATACGAGTCCCTATCTGAATTCCTTCTGCTCCAAGACAAAAAGCCGCACCTATCCCTCTCCCGTCTGCAATTCCACCAGCCGCAATAACGGGAAGTTGCACAGCATCCACAATTTGTGGGACAAGCACCATAGTCGTTAAATCACCAATATGGCCACCTGCCTCTGTCCCTTCTGCCACTACAGCATCTGCACCTTGCTTTTCTACCCTTTTAGCCTGAGCTACTGAAGCAATAACCGGTATAATTACAGTTCCCATGGGTTTAAGCTTTTCTATTACCTTACCTGGACTTCCAGCCCCTGTAGTGACTATAGGAACCTTATGTTTAGCTGCTAATTCTACTGCGTCATCAGCCGTAGGAGACATCAGCATAATATTAAGGCCGAAAGGCTTATCAGTTAACGTCTTTATTCTCTGGAGCTCTTGATCTAGTATCTCAGGAGGCATATTGGCTGCCCCTATAAGTCCCAAGCCACCAGCATTACTCACCGCTGCGGCAAGGGTAGAATTTGCAACCCATGCCATTCCCCCCTGAATAAGAGGATATTTGGTGCCGAGAAGTTGAGTTACTCTGTTATTCCAAACCAAAATATGTTCACCTCACATCTCGTACAAAATCGCTCCGTAAGTCATGCCTGCCCCGAAGCTCGATAAAACTAATTTTTGGCCTTTTACCAAATTTACACTATCAAAAAGCTCCGCCAATGCTAAAAATATAGATGCTGCTGATGTATTTCCATAACGATCAAGGTTAACGAAAGCTTTATCCATGTCCACATCCAGACGTCGCAAAACGCCCTCTACAATTCGGAGGTTCGCTTGATGGAAAAGCCACCAATCAATTTGATCGGACTGATAACCAGCAGTCTGTACCATTTTCTTCAAAAAAGAAGGGAGCAGTCTGTTCACGAACTTAAAGACGTCATTCCCCTTCATATGAACATAATGAAGCCCTTCACGGAGAGTCTCTTCTGAGGCAGGATGTTCTATCAGACCTCCTGGAAGAGTTATAAGATCCGACCTCGCACCATCAGAACGGAGTTCTGCTGATATAAAATGCCCCTGCCCCGATAAAGAAGGGCCTAAGACAAGAGCTCCTGCTCCATCCCCAAAAAGAACACAGGTATTGCGATCCTGCCAGTTTATAATACGGGATAACACCTCTGCTCCTACCACAAGGACTTTGTTCCAAAGTCCACATGCTATCCCGGAAACCGCCACCGTTATGGCATAAATACATCCGGTACATCCCGACTGCACGTCAAAAGCGCCGGCCCGAGATGCTTTAAGTTTTCCCTGCAATTTAGGAGCTACTCCAGGGAAAAGAGTATCAGGAGTATTGGTAGCTACAATAACCATATCTAGTTCTGATGGAAGGACGCCACTGTCCTTTAACGCCACCAGGGAGGCATTATATGCCAGATCGCTTGTTAGTTCATCGTCTCTTGCTATACGACGCTCCCGAATGCCAGTTCTTTCTCGTATCCACTCGTCACTCGTTTCCACCATTTTCGACAGATCGTCGTTAGTCATAATACGCTCTGGGACATACATGCCTGTCCCCAAAATTGAAACCTCACGTCCACTAAACAGGCCCATTTGTTATACCTCCCTGTTAAGCTCGTTAGATATCAGATCAACGCCTTTCTGAAGCACAAAGTTACGTGCAACTCGTATAGCACTGGCCACAGCCGGAGCTTTTGATCGTCCATGGGCTTTCACTACAACTCCATTTACGCCTAGAAGGGGTGTCCCTCCATGCTTTTCATAATCAAAACGACTCCAGAGATCTTTTAACATCGGAACCATAAAAAGAAGTCCTATTTTAGGCAACATCCTCCGATCGATCTCATCTTTAGCGATGGAATACACTGCCTGGATAACACCTTCAGCAAATTTCAAGACAACATTTCCAGAAAACCCATCGCAAACAACTACATCAGCCTTACTAAAGGGAATTTCGTCTCCTTCTATATAGCCGGTAAAATTCAAAGCGCTCGCTCTTAATATTTCTCTTGCGCTCGCTATAACCTCATCGCCCTTTATATCTTCTGATCCGTTAGAGAGAAGCGCCACTTCTGGAGAAGTAACACCCAGAATACATTTTGAATAAATATCTCCCATGAGAGCAAATTGAAAAAGATTTACTGGTTTTGCCCGCACTGTGGCGCCTACATCAAGCAAAAAGGTATATTTATTTAGAGTGGGAAGAGCAACACCCAAAGCAGGCCTATCAATTCCAGAAATACGTCCTACTACAAGAACACCGCCAGCCACTATGGCTCCTGTATTTCCTGCAGAAACACAGCCATCCACTTCGCCACTTCTCGTCATTTCCATGGCAAGACGCAAACTAGAATGCCTCTTCTTGCGAATACTTTGACTAGGGTGATCATCCATAGCAATATACTCTTCAGTATGAACAATAGATACTCTTTTCCGTACCGAATTTTCAGCGTTAGTAACGTAGGGTTCAATTTGGCGTTGATTCCCCACCAGAATAATCTCAAGATCCTCAAATTCTTTACAGGCTAACAAAGCACCTTTACAAAGCTCACGAGGAGCGTTGTCGCCCCCCATTGCATCGAGAGCTAGCAACATTATAAAAAGTCCTCCCCTCTAATCTTGTGGCTCGAGGGAGTCGATGGCAACAGCAATAAAACGGCCGACAAAAATTTCCTGATCGCCAACCCGAGTTCTTACGCTCACTATATATTTATTGTCTTTATGAACACCGACTTTTGCCCGAGCAATTAACACATCGCCCACTTTGGCATGCCTCTTATACTCGCCTCTCATAGAGTCGATTATAACCATGTCTGCTTCCACTACAGCTATAGCTATAGAGCTGGCTTGAGAGTAGACATAGTGGTCGCAAACATAATCCGTGTGACGGAACGCCATTTCTTTTTTCGTCTGAAGAACAGATAGAGCCCATTTATTAGGTTCGAGCTCGAGGAGATCGCCTACAACCTCACTCTGTTTTAAAGAACGGAGCTTACTTGTTGCCCGCTGCGCCATATGCTTGGTCCTCTCTCGCAACTCTGGAACGCCAAGCAATGCCCGGTCAAGGCGAATAGTGCTGACACTAGCCTTTAAGGCTTGTGCCAGTTCTTTGTCTGTATAAAGCGGATTTTGTTCAAGGAGTTTCAATAGTTTTTCCTGCCTGAGTTTCTTTTTTTTTGAACGGATAACAAACTCCCTCCAGTTTTAAGACCAGGTATCAACATCTGATCTGATGACTGGGTCAGTATAATATTTTTCTTCCTGCCGGTCAAGAAGATTTTCGCCTATAGAGGGCAGAAAAGGACAAAGCGAAAGCTCGCAGTTAGCGTGCATATACCTCACCATGAGCAACTATCAAGGACAGAAAAAGAATAAAGCGGAAGGCTTACACTATAAATGCCTTCCGCCATCATTTTTGCTTTTATATTCGTTACTGTAGCAAACTTATGCTTCTTCCGTTACTTCTTCAGATGTAGAGACAACCTTGCGGCCACGATAATATCCGCACTCGGGGCAAGCACGATAGTTCATAATCATCTCCCCACAATGAGGACATGTGGTAAGCCCTGGAGCAGTAGCAGAACCAAGCCAAACAGCCTTCCGTTTATGTGTACGCGCATGTGATACTTTTCTTTTAGGTGTTGCCATGTCAGTTCCCTCCTTTACTTTAAACTTCAGAATCTTCGTCTTTAAACTTCAGCAAGTCCGCGAGACGTGGATCGATATTGTTTTGGCGACAACCGCAATCGCCCTTGTTCAGAGAAGCTCCGCAAATAGGACAAAGTCCTCGACAGTCCTCTTTGCACAAAGGATTAGTGGGGAGACTTAAAATCAAGCTTTCCCACACTTGTTGCATAATATCCAATTGCTTCTCCAGCATATCAACCCTTACAAGATGCTCGTCATCTTTTCCAGCAGCAGTTTCTTTATCTCGCAAAGAGTAAAGATACATGAAATGTGTCTTCAATGCAATATCTGTCATCTCAAGACATCGAATACAGGGAACTGAAATAGTCGAATCTAAATATATATCCACCATCAACGACTCATCAGCCCAACGAGACTCGGCGTGTACATGAAGGGGCGTTTTAAAAGAATAAAGCTCCCCCACATAAGAGATTGTATCTCGAATAGCCACGTCCCAATCCATTTCTGTGGTACCGAGATGCACATCCTGCTCTGGAATTTGCATTCGCAGCGACCAGTCAGATGGCAGATCACTAATAGGCACAGCAAACCCTCCTCATACAGCCCCTAAAATACTCCTTATTTAAGTGTTTCTACGATGCTTTGAGTATCTCGGGCGATAACCAACTCTTCGTTCGTAGGAATAATAAGCACTTTGACCCGAGAGTCATCGGTGCTGATAAGAGTTTCTTTCCCTCGAACATTATTCTTTTCCGGGTCAATAGAAATACCCAAAAAGTCCAAGCCACTACAAACCTTTTCTCGGGCTGCTGCGCTATTTTCACCAATTCCAGCAGTAAATACAAGTACATCTATACCGCCCATAGCTGCTGCATAGGCACCAACATATTTCTTAATGCCATAGTAAAGCATGGACTCTGCAAGCTCTGCCCTCTTATTTCCCTTAGAAGCTTCTTCTTCAATATCACGAAGATCACTGCTCACTCCAGAGATGCCAAGAAGGCCGCTTTCCTTGTTGAGAATATGGCTCATTGCCTTAGGATCAATATTTTCCTGTTCGGCAAGGAACGTCAAGAGAAGAGGATCAACGTCTCCAGCTCGTGTTCCCATTATAACTCCAGGAAGAGGGCTAAAGCCCATACTTGTATCGATAGATTTACCTTTATCTACTGCCGCAATAGAGCTCCCGTTACCTAAATGACAGGTAACTATTTTAAGATCTTCCACTTTCTTCCCAAGGAACTCAGCAGCTCTGCGAGAAACGTAATAGTGGCTCGTACCGTGGAAACCATATCTGCGAACTCTATATTTTTCATAGTAATGATAGGGGACACCATACATATAGGCATAGCCAGGCATCGTCTGATGGAAGGCCGTATCAAATACCCCCACCTGAGGCGTGTTGGGGAGTACTTCCTGCATCGCTTCAATTCCCATAAGGTTAGCCGGGTTGTGAAGAGGCGCAAGAGGCACGCATTCCTGCAACGCATCAACAACAGCCTTATCGATCAAGACAGAACTTGCAAATTTTTCACCACCATGTACCACTCTATGGCCTACGGCTCCAAGCTCGTCAAGGCTCTTGAGCACACCATGTTTCTCATCGAGAAGGGCATCGAGAACTAACTTTATACCAACCTTGTGGTTGGGAATATCTACGTTCTGAACGATGGGATCCATGCCAACTTTCGTATGTTTAATACGAGATCCCTCTATCCCTATACGCTCTACAAGCCCCTTAGCCAGTACGTCCTCTGTCTCCATATCAAAAAGTTGGTACTTCAACGAAGAACTGCCGCAGTTAATAACTAAGACTTTCATTATTTCTAGATTCCTCCCTCTTCTTGACCTGATAGTATTCTACAAGGTATCTTAAATGGATCATAATCAAAGAAAGCGTGATGACGTATGAATCCCAAAATTGTGGGAATCATCGCTGAATATAATCCGTTCCATAATGGACACTTCTACCATTTAAAAGAAGCCGTGAAGCGAACAGAAGCTTCAGGGGTTGTCGTTGTTCTCTCCTCTCATTTCACACAACGAGGAGAACCGGCTTTCATCGATAAGTGGCAAAGAGCTGCTTCTGCTCTTGAAGCCGGAGCTGATGTCGTTATAGAACTTCCAGTTTTCTTTTCGTGCCATAATGCCGGCATTTTTGCAGCAGGAGCTGTAGACATTCTCGCTGCTTGCAAGTGCGTAACTCACCTTGCTTTTGGTATGGAAAACAGCAACTGCCATATCTCCACAATCCTTGACATTCTAATTCACGAACCCGAACCTTTCAAGAGAGAACTCCGCAACCTCATGGATGAAGGATATTCTTATGTCCAGGCTAGAGCTATGGCTCTGGATAGCATTGTAGCCGGAGGCGGACAATTCATTTCTCTACCTAATAATTCTCTAGCTCTGGCCTATCTCCGCCGCATTAAAACCCAAAAATACCCTTTATATCCTCTCGCCATAGAACGGGTGGGGTATGGTTATCATGATCCCCATTCAGGAACATGGGCCAGCGCAACAGCTATCAGAAAAGCTTACTGGAGCGGTAACTACAAACAGGGAGAGAAAGGAATTCCAGAATTCTCCAGAAAGATCATTAATACGTCTCTTAAAAGCGGCCGGTGTCTTCTTTCTTTCGAAAACCTATGGCGTTTTCTTCAAGTATCCCTTATTAGATCTACCCCTAAGGAAATAGCGAAATACGCAGAGATGCGGGAAGGGCTGGAAAATCTCTTCTACAAACTGGCCTTCACTAGTTCCTCTTGGGATGATTTTTTCTCAAGGGCAACATCTCGACGTTACACAAGAAGTACTCTGCAACGCTTAGCCATTCATTTCCTTCTTGGACTGACTCATTGGGAAAATCGAGCTTTTCAACGTTTGGGGCCACAATATATCAGAATATTAGGATTCTCAGATCGTGGACAGGATATACTACGAGAAATAAAGAAACACGGCTCCATCCCTCTTATAACGAGGGGACATATGCCTTCATCCAAAGGGCCAGCAGCCCAACTCCTCCAGATAGAAAATAAAGCTTCGATTTTATGGGAAAACCTAGTTCCCAACTCTATAGTTAACCACGAAATCAAAGCCACCCCTTTACGCTTTTAGGGTATCCTTTTTACCTCTGACTTTGGATGGGACGAGGAAACCGCTCTCGAAGCCTCCTGTAAACTCCAGGTGGAACCATCTCCTGTACTGGCCCCCCAAAATTGAAAATCTCTTTCACGGCACTGCTTGAAAGATAAGAATATTTAGCGTCAGTAACAATAAAGAGCGTTTCTATATCCGGGGCTAGCTGACGATTCATTAAAGCAAGTTGGAATTCATACTCAAAATCAGAAAGGGCACGAAGTCCCCGAATAATAATGCGGCTCCGCTCCTGACGCAAAAAATCAACAAGCAGCCCATTAAAAGAGCTTATCTTCACGTTGGGGAGATGACTCAAAGCTTCACGAGCCATTGCTTGGCGCTCTTCCACCGTAAAAGCAGACTGTTTCTGAGGATTCAATAAAACACTGACTACCAACTCATCAAAAAGGGCTGCCGCTCTCTCTGCGATATAAATATGCCCGTTAGTAATTGGATCAAAAGACCCTGGGTATACAGCCCTAATAGGGCGCCTCATCGGGAGTCCTCCTTCCTCTCCTTTTTTAAAAATGTCAGGACAGTATCTCCGTACGTACGACGGTCATCAAGCACAAATAAATGTAATGGCACTTCAACACACTCTCTTACTGAGTGCTCTATAATTAACACTCCATCGTCCTTCAATAATCTTTCGTATTCGGTCATAAGTTCGATAATTTTAGAGGGCCACCCCTCCTCATAAGGTGGATCCGCAAAAACAATATCAAAAGAAAACTCTCTTCTCGCTAACCACCCAAGCGCTCGACGGATGTCCATAGAAAGAACAATAAAATCTGTATCCTCTCCTCGAAACATTTGTCTAATAGCAGTTGCTCTTTTTCTCAGCAATTCTACTTCTACAACAGGTCTGGCACCTTTTTCATAAGCATAAAGCCCTACGCGGCCAGATCCAGCAAATAAGTCAAGAAAAGCCTTTCCATTAAGGGAGTCAAGGATATTAAACAACGCTTGGAGCACCTTTGAAGATGTGGGCCGTACATCTTTCATTATCCCCTTCCTCCATATAGAGCAAAAGGCTTAATGTCGAGTACCGGCGTTCCATCTATAGCATCAAGGCCAGAGACGTGAAGACAACACCCCTCTTTGCGCTTTAAAACACATCGACTGACACCAAGGAAATTAGGCCGTCGAGGCGAACACGTGGCAAAAACCCCTTTTAAGGGACGCGCCAGATCTCCTTTGGGATGAACGTGGAAGTGGAAAGACGAAGATCTATGAAAACGAAAAACTATTATGATCTCCTGTCCCTCCCTAAGGTCATCTAATCCCAGCTCATAAAAAGGTTTAATCTCGATCTTAGCCTCTACATCTTTCAAAAGATCAGGGTGAACCGGGTCTTTCACTGGCGAATGAACAACCCCTATAGGGTAAAAAGTACACCCCTTCACTGTCTCAACCCCTCACGACGCAATCGTTCGGCAAGGTAAAATATAGATTTCTTGACTGCTGGCGTACGATACACCAAGCAGCTTCCATCAAGCTTAATAAGAGTTTCTTTCTCTTCTTTCACTATTTTCAAAAAGAATTTTTGCTCAAAATTTCCGTCCGTAGCAATTGTTTCGAGTAAAATAACTCCTTCGGGAGAAAAATAGGAATTTCGATATGTCCAATGACACTCGTTTTCACTCTCGCTCTCTCCTTTTATTGTTTGAAAAAAAGAGCGACTCCAATCTATAACATCAACTTTAGTATGCATCCTCTCACCTTCTTTTACCAGGCGCTCCATTAAAAATGTTTCTTTCTTGCGAATCTGTATCCTATAAATATCTTTCCCCTGCGCCAACCATTTTCGTTCGTATTTTGTAGTAACAGGCCGGACAGGATTTTTAACATAAGAATAAAGAACCAATGCTGGGTGAACAGATAAAACATCCCGTACTTCCAAAGCATACCACTCTTCATCGGTAACAAGCTCAAAAATTCCATTAGGAGCCAAGACTCCTGCAAGCACATCAGAAAAGCCCGGAGCAGTAACCCTTCGCTTAGAGTGGCGAGACTTCGGCCACGGGCAAGGGAAATTCATATATATTTTATGGATAGATCCATTCTCAAAACATTCCCTCATAAGAAATCGGGCATCTCCACACATAAGATATACATTCTCAAGTCCTAACTGTCGTACACGCTTTGCCGCTTTCAAAACGCATGTTTGGGAAACCTCAATACCAAAAAACGTATCGTCCGGATATGTCCGAGCCATATGGACAGGAAATTCTCCATTCCCAAAACCTATTTCAACAACATTTTGCCCTTTCCCAAAAGAGGAAAGATCAAAAGGGATGCTCATTATTTCTGGACGCAATATAACGCTCTCCAAAGGCAAGGAAATCACTAAAACGCCTCCTCCTCTTACATCTCTCTTCGCCGTGAAAAATAAAGCAGATAGATTATAACAGCCTTTCATAATCCCTTGGGAATTAGTTATTATAACAATGATAAACCACGAATAGAATGTTAATATAATAACATTGACAGCTCCTTTCGTTGTGATAATATGACCCCAAAGAAGGGAGCCTTTATCTCTCTATTTAGAAAAAATTGATTAGAGTAAAAAATGCAAAAACAATGCACTTGTGTGAAAAATGTCCATCTCTTGTCAAAATTTTTCCTTTATCAATACCTATTTCTTTTTTAGCACTTAATTATTATTATATTTCAATAGAAGGGCTTATACTTATTGGTTGGACCAGTAGTGAAAAAGCTCATGATTGAAAATACTTAGAGGGGGTACATGAATGGCTAAGCAGTGGAAAACAATGGATGGAAACACAGCAGCTGCACACGTTTCCTATGCGTTCACAGAAGTTGCTGCAATTTATCCGATCACGCCTTCTTCACCTATGGCAGAGGTTATCGATGAATGGGCAGCTCATGGAAGGAAAAACATCTTCGGACAAACTGTCGATGTAGTTGAGCTCCAGTCAGAAGCCGGAGCATCGGGAGCAGTTCACGGCTCTCTTTCTGCAGGCTCTTTTACTACAACCTTTACTGCATCTCAGGGGCTTTTATTAATGCTCCCCAATATGTACAAAATAGCAGGAGAGCTGTTGCCCGGTGTTTTTGATGTATCTGCACGAGCTGTTGCCGGACATGCCTTGTCCATTTTCGGAGACCACAGTGACGTAACAGCTTGCAGAGCAACTGGATTTGCTTTCCTTGCTTCTGGAAGTGTTCAGGAAGTAATGGACCTTAGCGGAGTGGCTCACCTTGCAGCTATTAAATCAAGCATCCCGTTTGTTAACTTCTTCGACGGATTCAGAACTTCTCATGAAATCCAGAAAATAGAGGTTATGGAGTATGAAGATCTCGCTAAATTAGTAGATTGGGATGCTGTAAAACGATTTAAAGCCCGCGGCTTAAACCCCGAGCGGCCTTATCAGAAAGGTACGGCACAAAACCCTGATATTTATTTCCAGGCAAAAGAAGCAGCGAACAAATTTTACACTGATCTTCCTGACATGGTGGAAGAATATATGCAGGAAATCACAAAAGTCACTGGTCGAGAGTACCATCCCTTCAACTATTATGGAGCTCCCGATGCTGATCGCGTCATAGTCATTATGGGTTCGGCCTGTCAGGCGGCAGAAGAGGTTGTAGACTATCTCAATGCCAAGGGAGAGAAGGTAGGCGTCATTGAAGTTCACCTTTATCGTCCTTTCTCCGCTAAATACTTCTTTAAGGCCCTGCCCGCTTCTGTAAAGAAAATAGCTGTTCTTGACCGTACTAAAGAACAAGGTGCTCTTGGTGAGCCTCTCTATGAAGATGTAAGAACACTCTTCTACGATAGAGACCATCAACCGATTATTGTCGGTGGCCGATATGGTCTTGGTTCTAAAGATACCACTCCTTCCCAGATTAAAGCTGTATTCGATAATCTTAAGAATGAGGAACCTAAAAATCATTTCACTATTGGCATAGTAGACGATGTAACTCACACTTCTCTTGAGGTAAAAGAGAACATTAGTACAGCTCCAGAAGGAACCATTCGTTGCAAGTTCTGGGGGCTTGGATCTGATGGTACTGTTGGCGCTAATAAAAACTCCATTAAGATCATTGGAGACAACACAGATATGTACGCTCAGGGATATTTTGCCTATGACTCGAAAAAGTCTGGTGGAGTCACCATCTCCCACCTACGATTCGGGAAAAAACCCATCCGCTCTACATATCTCATAGATGAAGCTGACTTTATTGCTTGCCATAAGCAGGAGTACGTACATCTCTATGACATCTTGGCGGGTTTGAAAAAAGGAGGCACCTTCCTTCTGAACACCCAGTGGACTACTATAGATGAGCTGGAGAAAAATTTACCTGGAAATGTAAAGAGATTCCTTGCTCAGAATGATATTAAGTTCTACATTATCAATGGAGTTGATCTTGGCGTAGAAATAGGGTTGGGTAACAGAATCAATATGATTATGCAGTCCGCATTCTTTACGCTCGCTAATGTCATTCCTATTGATGACGCAGTAAAATATATGAAGGATGCTATCAAGAAAACCTACGGTCTAAAGGGAGAAAAAATTGTCCAGATGAACAATAAAGCCGTAGATGCGGGTAAGGACTCTCTTATAAAAATCGATATCCCTGCAAGCTGGAAAGATGCGGAAGATGAGTGTTGCTGCTGTGGCGAAGAGAGACCCGACTTCATTAAAAATGTCTGCGATGTCATTAACAAACAGGAAGGAGATAAACTTCCTGTAAGTGCATTCGTTGGCAGAGAAGACGGCAGCTTCCCCTCCGGCACAGCTGCTTATGAAAAACGAGGAGTGGCCATCAACGTTCCTGAATGGCTGAAAGATAAATGTATTCAGTGCAACCAGTGCTCCATGGTTTGTCCTCATGCTGCCATTCGTCCCGTGCTTCTTGACGAAGCAGAAGCAACAAAAGCTCCCAAGACTTTCGTCACAGTAGACGCTAAAGGGAAAGAGTTTGCCGGGCTGAAGTTCCGTATGCAGGTCAACTCCCTTGACTGTTTAGGATGCGGGAACTGTGCAGATATCTGCCCTGTAAGCGCTCTTGAGATGAAACCTATCGCTTCTCAGACTGAAGCAGAGGTCCCTAATTGGGATTTTGCCATAACAGTATCTGACAAATCCCATCTCACAAACAAAAACACGGTGAAAGGCAGCCAGTTTGCTCAGCCTCTTCTTGAGTTCTCTGGTGCTTGTGCTGGCTGTGGAGAAACACCTTACGCAAAATTAATAACCCAGCTTTACGGAGACAGAATGCTCATTTCTAATGCTACAGGCTGTTCTTCCATTTGGGGAGGCTCTGCTCCAAGCATGCCATACACCACCAATGCGAAAGGCCAGGGGCCAGCTTGGGCTAACTCGCTTTTCGAAGATAATGCTGAGCATGGTTTTGGAATGTATCTCTCTGTGAAAAATACAGTAAAGCAGCTGACAGCGGTTGTACGAGAGCTTCTCGCTCTGGATATTCCTACTAATATAAAGGCTATTTTTGAAGAGTGGCTAATTTCCAAAGACGACGGAGAGAAATCTAAAGTGGCTGCTGGGAAAATATATTCCATCCTCAATAAGGATCTTGGCAGCAAAGAAGCAAATGAGCTTCTCGCCAAAGTAGCTGAAAAGAAAGACTATCTTGTGAAAAAGTCTGTCTGGATCTTCGGCGGAGACGGTTGGGCATATGATATTGGTTTCGGTGGCCTTGACCATGTGTTGGCTTCTGGAGAAGACGTGAATGTCTTTGTGTTCGATACAGAAGTTTACTCCAATACTGGTGGGCAGTCATCTAAGTCCACACCTACAGCTGCTGTAGCGAAGTTTGCTGCATCCGGCAAGAGAGTTAAGAAGAAGGATCTTGGCCGTATTGCCATGACCTATGGTTACGTTTATGTAGCCCAGGTAGCAATGGGTGCTGATAAGAACCAGCTTATGAAAGCTGTAACTGAAGCTGAAGCTTATAAAGGACCTTCTCTGATCATTGCCTATGCTCCATGTATCAACCACGGAATTAAAGTAGGAATGGGCAAATCTCAGGCTCAGGAGAAGAAAGCTGTAGAAGCTGGTTACTGGCATCTCTATCGCTATAATCCTCTTCTTGCTGAGGAGGGTAAGAACCCCTTTATCCTCGACTCTAAAGAACCTAAGGCCGATTTCAAAGAGTTCTTGATGAGCGAGGTCAGATACTCTTCTTTGATGAAATCCTTCCCCGACATTGCCGACCAGCTCTTTGACAAAGCAGCCAAAGAAGCAAGAGAGAGGTATGAAACCTACAAGCAGTTAGCTGAAATGGGTAAGGAAACAATAAAAACTGAAGCGTAAATAGCTTCACGTAAATGAAACGTGAGAGGCAGTCTTCTTAAGAGACTGCCTCTTTTTTATCCTCCAGAACACGTGGACAATTTCTAATAGAAAGACCTTCTCAACTCTTGACCACGAGAGGAAGATTAGGTACAATACCCAAGTCATCGGGACGTAGCGCAGCCTGGCTAGCGCACCTGCATGGGGTGCAGGTGGTCGGAGGTTCGAATCCTCTCGTCCCGACCATGAATATACAAGGGGCGCTAAATCTAGTAGGCGTCCCTTTTTTGTGTCTTTTAACCATTCTCTAGTTTTTTCTCTCCAAGGGCTAAAAAGCCCCCAGCAGGGGGTCAAAAACAAGCGGATTTTCAATGTCAAAGCCTTACATTCAAGGGGGTTGATGACATGGGATATGCCACTGTGGGTAACATTAAGTCATTTCCGCCTAAAACTTGGCGGAATGCATACAATGTCCGTTTAAAGATCTTACGCTTTTTTTTTATACTGTGTCTCATAAGGCGGGGGAAAGTCCCATTTCGCTGAAGCTCAACATTACGCCATATCCCCAAGGGTAACGCGATCATTTGTATCTCCGTCTTTGCTTGTTTGCGCTTACTTTTGATCGCTTGCCTTCCCATCCACCCCCAAACAAGACACAAATCTTACATTTTCTGCAAGAAGGTGCTATGATCGTTTGAACAATATTGACAATTATGTTATTTGCTCGATAGTAATACACCTCGTTGTTGGGTGGTCAACGTTGGGAGAAAAAACAAGGTGCGTTTACTATAGACTTCCTATCACAAAAAAGCGCTCAATGCGAAAACTCGGATTACGTGCACACCTGATCGTAGCGCCCCCGAATTAATGGACAGTATAAAGAGACGATATACTGGAGATCAGAGAGGTGCCGCAGAAGATGGGCAAATATTACACACCGGATTTCAAACTTGAAGCAGTAAAACGTGTGAAAGGGAGGAAACATTAATGAGAACCCGTAAAGCGTTGCCTGTTCTTATGAGTCTTCCGTGTGTTATATTAATTCTTATCATCTTCATCCTGCCGTGTTCTGGCAATGTCGCTAATTACCCGAACACAGTTTCGGCCGCAAGAGAAATAATATGGGAAACTATTATCTCTGGAGGGGGAAACTCCGCATCGGTAGCAGTGATGGACAGGGGCAATATAGTGTATTCGGAGGGATTTGGACCGGCAGACCGCTCACTTAACCGTCTCGTGGACAAAGACACTCGGTTCAATATAGGCTCAACGAGCAAAATGTTCGCTGCCGTGGCAATTCTGCTGCTGGCAGATGAGGGTAAATTAAGCCTCGAAGACCCTGTGGTAAAGCATATACCTGAATTCGTAATGAAAGATCCCCGATACCGGGACATTACAGTGCGGATGCTTTTCAATCATTCTTCAGGCCTGCCTGGCTCCACATTTGTTTTTGGGTACAAGGCTGACAAGGATCACCGGACCCTATTGCTTGAAACACTGAAGAATGCGGATCTCAAGCACACCCCAGGTGAAATGAGTATTTACTGCAATGACGGTTTCACCCTGGCCGAGATGATCGTTGAGCGGGTTTCAGGGAAGTCATTCGCCTCGTTTGTCACCGAAAGAATATTTACTCCCCTTGAGATGTGGAACTCGAGTGAAAGTGTCGGCGTTACTGGAGGAAAGATTGCCGAATTCTACGATGAAGAGGGGAATAAATATCCCCCCGAGGTAGTAACGGTGCTGGGCGCAGGCGGACTCTCCTCCACTCCGGAGGACCTCTGCCGGTTTGGGGACAGTTTTGCCCCCGGCGGAAAGAACATTCTTTCAGATTCCTCGCTAAAGGATGTTTTGAAGGGACAGCCTACCCCCTTTTCTTCTTTACTGAAGGGGGATGCCCTTTTGGACGCCTTTGGGTGGGATTATGCACTCCTTCCGGCCTATCGGGAGAATGGGTACCAGGTTCTGGGTAAAAGCGGCGGGACCTTGTTCTATTCAACCAATCTCCAGATTCTTCCACAGGAACGGATGGCGGTTGCAGTGATTTACTCCGGACAAGCTAGCGCCGCGGAAGCTACGTTCCGTATTATGGAGGCGCTCATGAAAGACAGGGGGCTCCTCGAACCGAAACCGGTTTTTCCCGTCAAACCTCAAAAGCCAGAGCCTATTCCCGATGAGTTTTTGAAACTCGAAGGATTCTATGTAAACACACAACAAGCTGTTCGCATGGTCTTTGACAATGAGAGTCATACGCTGAACGTCTACTCCCTCGCTTCTCCTTCGGAAGACGAAGAGTCGAAAGAGAATAAACAAAAGCCGATTCTTTCACTGGTTCACAACGGAGGCTTATTTCATGATTTTGCAACTGGTTACCGATATTACTTTCTAACGAAAGAAAAGACAGTTTATCTTGTCGCGGAAAAAATCCCGCGGTACGGGGCAGATATTCCCATGTTCCAGAAGATCGATCCAGTAGAAAAAACAAAAAGTCTGTCAGTGGAAATGGACGGCAGGTTTTGGCTGATACGCAACGCTTCTCAGTATGTGCAACTTCCTGATGTTTTGCTGGTAAAATCCGAAGTATACGGCGATCTTCCCGGGTATGTGAAATTCTTTGGAGTGAACAGGGCGGAAACCCCCGACTTTGGGGCAATTGCCGCAACAGGCTTCCGCGATCAGTGCAATATCCAGCTCTATAAGAAAGACGAAGCTATCCGTTTGAAGGCAATCCAGTTCGTTTATTCAAGCGAGGATATCGCAGGAACGCTAGTACCGGGGGAAAATACCATAATGATCGGATCTGAAGGCGAAAACGAATGGAGGAAGGTCGAACAGGGAGGTATTATGTCCATCGAAAAGCCTGCAAATGGCAGAGTGATCGTTTTTCCCGGACGGCAGGTGGAGAAAGTTTACGACAGCATTATAGACAGCAGCGAGCTCTTCGTACCTGGGGGAAGCCTAGTGTTCCTGGCAGGAGAACCAGGAGATCTGTTTTCGATAATAGTGCGGTAAAATTTTCCGTTTTTTCCCGTTACCAATAAAAACGGCGATAATAAATTCGACAGGCAAAGTATACTTCTGAGGACCCTTTTTCAGGAGGATGCAGATGGCGTCTACTATATTTCCTACTTCTTTGTTCTAAGAATGTTTGCGCTCTCTATAATTTATGGCATAATACGAAATCGGTTGATGAATAAGGAAAATAGATGCGGAGGAAAAATGAAAGACCAAACGTTTAAACATAAATCAAGCTTAGGACAAAATTTCCTACAAGACAAAAACATTCTGGCTCAGATTGTCAAGTGGGCCTCTATTGAGGAGACAGATATTATATTGGAGGTTGGAGCTGGACAAGGCGTCTTAACCCAACAATTAGCGTTGTCCCCTTGTGCGTTTGTTTTTGCTCTGGAAATAGATAAAACACTTCATGAATATCTCGACCCACTTGAAGAACAATATAAACCTCGCCTTTCCATATTTTGGGCGGACGCCATAACATTCGATTACGAAAAAAATCTGCCGGCTATTCCTAATAAGGTTGTCGCAAATATCCCCTATCACATTACTACTCCACTTATATGGCGTCTTCTTGAGGCTTTTTCAGGCAAGGGGTTACAGTCTATGCTTTTTATGGTTCAAAAAGAAGCTGCTTTACGTTTAATTGCTCCTCCTAAAACTAAAGATAGATATCCGCTAGGTATTACCTTAGAATTGATGGGGGTACAAAAAATATTGCGAAAAGTACCGCCTCAGGTATTTTTCCCTCAACCTAATGTGGAATCTGCCGTTATAAATATAAAAGTTGAGAAAAATTTTGATTTACCCAGGCAAGAAAGTTGGAGAAATCTTCTCCGCGCCTCTTTTGCACAAAGAAGAAAGACATTGATAAATTCAGCAGCTCGAAATGGCATTGATAAAGAAAGTCTCATAGAAAGTTTCTCCACTCTTCATTTCCCACCTACTTTAAGAGCTGAGGATTTAACAGGAGAAGAATGGCTTGCTCTTTGGAAATCTCTTTATAAAAAAATAACATAAATAAATGGAGCCCTTTCTCTGTAGAAAGGGCTCCATTTTTACGAAAAAAATTTAAAAATTCCTACTCCACTTTTTCTTTAAGAGCCTTACCCGGTCTAAAAACAGGAACCTTCTTTGCAGGAATCTTAATAATCTTTTTGGGGTCCTGAGGGTTTCGTCCCTCTCTGGCAGCTCTCTCTCGCACTTCAAAGGTTCCAAAACCAACAAGTTGAACTTTATCGCCCTTGGCAAGAGAATTCTCAATAGCCTCCAATACTGCCCCCACGGCGGCACCAGCTTCCCGCTTATTCAAACCTGTTGCTTTGGCAACCGCATTAACAAGATCTGTCTTTGTCACCCTAAACTACCTCCTTTTCTTTTGATTTAATATAAAGTCTTGTTACAGACACGCTTTGCGACGATTTATTATTACCAGTAACATGGCATATGGTCAAGTCCGAATTTCATTTTATTGCCTTATACGCCAAAAAAGTCGCAGTGGGGATCCATCAAAAGTAGACATTTCTCTTATTTTGTTTTCTATATGTCTCTTAAAAGATAGAGGAACTATTTCTGGATCATTTACAAAGAAAACAAATGTTGGAGGTTCTATTTCTATTTGGGTGCAATAATAAATTTTAAGGGCCCGTCCACGCTTATTGGTAGGAAGCGATTGAAAGGCCAAAACATCTCTCATAAGGCGATTCAATTCTGTAGTACCTATGCGACGCTTACGATTCCCGTGGACAGTAACAACAGCTTCTAAAAGTTTGTGAAGACCACGTTTAGTCAATGCTGAAACAAAAAGAATAGGTGCATATGTTAAAAATGGCATCTCTTCATATATTTTTTTCTTCATTTCATCCCCAAGTTTAGGTGACACTTTAAGGGTATCCCACTTATTAACTACAAGAATAATTCCCTTCCCCTTTTCTATCACCTGGGCTGCCATTTTTTTATCTTGATCAGTAGCCGGTTCGGAAGCATCCATAATAAGCAAAGCTACATCACTACGATCTACCGCCTGAAGAGTTCTTACAAAAGAATAATATTCAAGATCGCTATCAAAACGGCTCTTTTTACGAAGCCCTGCCGTATCTATAAGACGAAAGTCTCCCTTCTCTGTCTCTATAACAGTATCTGTGGCATCTCGAGTCGTTCCCGGGATATCACTGACCAGAACACGTTCGCCTCCAGCTAGAGCGTTAATAATACTCGATTTCCCTACATTGGGCCTCCCAACAATAGAAACGCGAATTTCGTCAGGGTTCACTATTTCTTTTTCTTCCGCTGGTAAAAAAGAGGCAACCATATCGAGAAGATCATCTATATACCGTTTATGAAGAGCGCTGATCCCTATTACATGTTCAAAGCCAAAGGTATAGGCATCATAAACACGATCTTCATGCACTCCATCATCGAGCTTATTAGCCACTACAACAACAGGTTTGCCAGACTGACGAAGAATCTGCGCCACATCTTCATCCATCCACGTTGGCCCTTCCATCCCATCAATAACAAAAAGTATAACCTGGCTTTCCTGGATGGCTAAAGTCACCTGTTTACGAATTCCATCCACTAGTGGATGGTCATCACGAATAAGGAGACCACCCGTATCAACTATATAAAAATTTTTTCCTTTCCACTCTACTTCTCCATAAATTCGATCCCGAGTCACCCCGGGCATATCGTCAACAATAGCTTCTCGACGTCCAAGAATTCTATTGAAAAGCGATGATTTCCCTACATTAGGGCGACCCACAATAGCAACAATGGGCATAGTCTCGCTCCTCCTTTAAAAATATCCTAGTCAATCCAAAGAGCCACGCTAGGAAAGCCCTCTTTAGATCGAGAAATATGAAACCAAGGTTTCAGTATGTCCATCAACGCGTTAGGGTGACGGACAAAAACCCAGAGAGAAGGATCTTTATCCCCTGGGTCCATAACTTGTACTTCGTGGTTTTGCATGTATTCTAACAATGGCTTTTTCATAGCCAAAGAAGTTGTTATCTCAGCCATCATGCTATAAGGGGGGAAATCAAAATCCTTTCTTTCTTTCAATTCCCTGTGCCAAAACATATCCCATCCCCTCATAAGCCCTCGCTGCCAACCTTTACCAGGTCGGCGCGACTGAACAATAACCTTACGATCATCGGCTCCTATGCCCCTCCAACAAGATTCCCATATAAGCCGAAAAGCATCAAAACGGGACCGGTACGTTACTTTTCGTGATTCGCTATCTGCATCAATCCAGCCTATTAAACCTACCATTACTTCATCACTTAAAGAAAGAGCAAGCCTTGAACCGACAACGATACCACCTTTTTTTAATTTTAAAAGCGTTTCGCGAAGAGCCTTTTTGCTTACATTCTTATCTGAATGCCATTCTAACACGGGGATATGGGCGCCAACTAGGGCTTTAGCAATAGGCGTTATGGTCTCAAGCCCAGGACGCCGACCTATAAGCAGCAGGCTTCCACAACGAGGACATCGCTCGGGCACTGCCGCAGAATACCCACACAAGGGACACACAAGACGAGAGGCTTTCTCTTCAGCACGAAGAAGGACTCCACAGTGATGACATGTCAGTGTTCCTCCGCACTCCTCACAGGAAATTTCCCCTGCATATCCTTTGCGGTCAAGGATCCAAAGGGCCGTATGTCCCTCTGAAACACAGTTTAACGTTCCCTTCACCAAAGATTCACTTAGAGGTATCGAATGAGAAATACCCGGAATTTCCGCTTGCCCGGAACATTTCATATCAACAAAAGTAAGTCTGGATTTTGGCGAGTAGCTATTCCTCCCCAGCTTTTTGTAAAGATACACTTTAGATGAGGGCAAACGACCTCCAAGAAATATAGAGCATTGAGCGATACGAGCTCTCTGCATAGCCACAGCACGACTATGAAGATGAGGGTAAGCTTGCATGCGATAAACAGGGCTGCTCTCTTCATCCACTAGAATAGTATTTAACTGGGGTAAGGGAGCAAAAACAGCGCCAGGACCCCCAACCACTGTATTAACTTCACCGCTACGAACCAACTGCCATGCTTCCCACTGTTTTTTCCCTCCACTAGAGGGCCAAAAAACGACGTTCGAGAATCCCTCAGCCTCCATACGAGCACAAAAAAGCTCGGCTACTCTTCCTTCAGGGAAAAGGAGAAGGGCTGGACCGGGGTTTTCCTTGAGGTGAGATATATATTTTTTATAACGCCCCTCATCTTCCGGAAAATAACAATACTCTTCTGCATAACGTTTTACAGGTCTTATGCCCCCCCCATTCGCGAGAATCTTACTGTCTATACAATCACCTTTAAGGAGAAAAGATGGAGACATTACTTTAAGAGCAGTTCCTCTCCCACAAAAAAAATAAGCCCCAATCCACTCACTTAGAAGCCAAAGATCTTGGGGGAAAGGAGAAACCGAATCTATCACTGAATGGAGAGGACGAATACGATACGTCTTAGAAGAATTCTTTTGTTCCGAAGCAACGCCTAACGAAAAACCGATACGTTTTGAGGGTCCCATGGGAACAGAAACACGGACTCCTTCTGGAAGCACATTCTCACTGCTATAAGTAAGGCTGTTCCACCATGGACCAGGAACTGATACCTCCACTAAGGTCAATGGCTCAGTCTCCCCTGCCAAAGATCCGCCACTATGTTCCAGATATGCCATGCCACTTCTTCTTTCGAGCCTTCAAAATCCGTAATGTCGCCCTCTCTAGTAATGATTTTTACTCGATTGGTATCCGCGGCAAAACCGGCATCTGTAGCGGTAATATCATTAGCTATGATGAGGTCCAAATTCTTTCTTTCCATTTTTCCTCTGGCATGTTCTACTAAATGACCACTCTCTGCCGCAAAGCCCACAAGAATCTGATGTGGCCCTTTACGCTTCCCCACCTCTGCAGCAATATCGGGATTTTGAACTAACTCCAAACTGAGAGTATCCTTCCCCTCCCTTTTTATCTTTTCTTCAGAGGTATGAGCTGTTCTGTAATCGCTTACAGCAGCTGCTTTAACGATTACATCCATATTCTCCATCTCTTCTATTACAGCATTACGCATTTCAAGAGCAGTCGTCACTGATCGAAAAGATATTCCGTGAGGGTGTGGAAGGGAAACAGGACCAGAAACAAGTTGTACATGTGCTCCTCTATACCAAGCTGTCCGAGCAAGAGCAAACCCCATTTTCCCACTGCTCGGATTACTGATGAAGCGAACAGGATCCAAAAACTCCCATGTCGGACCAGCTGTGATGAGAGTAGAAACTCCATCGTAATCACGGAGGGGAGAAAGGGCACGCCATGCTTCTTCAACTATAACCGATGTGTCAGGCAGCCGCCCCTGCCCCTCATAACCACAGGCTAACGTTCCTGATTCCGGATCTATAACTTTGTAGCCTAATTCTGCCGCTCGTTTTACATTATTTTTCGTAGCCGGATGTTCTAACATGTGCACATTCATGGCGGGAAAAAGAAGAATTGGAGCTTTTGAGGCCAAAACGAGAGCATCAAGAAGCATTTCACCCTTACCCTCTATAAGACGTGCCAAGGTTTCGGCTGTACAGGGGGCGACAATAACGACTTCAGCCCAATCAGCAAGATGGATATGGGGGATCTTCCAACCATTTTCATCTGAAAGGAAATCCCTTTGTCTCCATACTCGTCTTCCTGCCAAGGTTGAAAGCACCATAGGGCTTACAAAAGCTTCTGCGCTTTCTGTCAAAACAACTTCTACCTCACAGCCAGCTTTTACTAAGGCTCGAAGAATCTCTGGCGCTTTATATGCAGCTATACCTCCTGTAACTCCTAATACTATCCGTCGCTTATCCTTCCATTTGAGCATTGGAACCACCTGAAAGAAACCCCTCAGAGCGCGATTCAGGGAGATGAATTTTGATGTTAGCTTTTTCAAAATCTCGAATTGCATGAGAAAGATACTGCTCAGAGTTTTCTTCAAGTACACGGCTCTTCTGTTCGCTTACTCGGCGAGCCCAATTTGCTACAAGGACTGTTAAGAGGTACTTGTTACTTACTCCAACTTTTTTCTCTAAGTCATCTATGTCATAAAATTTCATAGAGGAACCTCCTTTTAACGATTAATTCTGTAATTTAAAATTATTTCTCGAATTTCCATAACTGCCCGCTCTACTTCATCATTTACAACTACATAATCGTACTTCTCAGACATCTTCATCTCTTCTACTGCGTTATGCAACCGTAATTCTACTGCCGAATCCTCTTCCGTCCCTCTCTTTTTAAGTCGACGCTCCAGTTCCGCTATAGATGGGGGCATAATAAAGATAAGGACACACTCAGGACATGCGGACCGAACCTGAAGAGCTCCCTGCACATCTATTTCAAGGACGACATCTCTTCCTTGGGACAGCTCTTTATCCACATCTGATTTCAGAGTTCCATAACGATGATCATGGACATGAGCCCATTCAAGAAAAAGACCTTGATCCACTAGACTTTTGAAATATCCCTCGCTTATGAACCGATAATCCGCCCCATCCACCTCACCTGGCCGAGGATCTCGTGTTGTGCATGAAATGGAAAAAATAAGGTCCGGCATTGATTCAAACAACCTCTTGCGGACTGTCCCCTTTCCTGCTCCACTTGGCCCTGACAGGACGAAGAGCCTTCCTCGCTTATTCTGTTGCCTCATCGTCTGGCTCTTCTTCAAAACGGTTAACGATCGTCTCCGGCTGTATAGCGGAGAGGACCACGTGGTTGCTATCCGTTACGAGAATAGCCCGAGTTTTTCGGCCTTGAGTAGCATCTATAAGGCGCCCTTCATCTTTGGCCTCTTCTTTTAGACGTTTTATAGGAGCTGAACTCGGATGAATAATCGCAACGATCCTTTCAGCGACAATCATGTTTCCGAACCCAATATGAACTAATCGATAGGACATGGCCATCACTCCACATTCTGTACTTGCTCTCGAATCCTTTCAAGAGCTGTTTTTGCTTCTACTACTAGCCAACGAATATCCGAATCCGTTACTTTAGAGCCTATAGTGTTAATTTCTCTATTCATCTCCTGGATAAGAAAATCCATCTTCCGTCCCTCAGATTCTGAAGATTTCAGTATAGATTGAAATTTTTTTATATGGCTCTCTGCTCGAGTAAGCTCTTCAGATATATCCCACTTATCCGCCATAAGAGCAATTTCTTGAGCTATGCGACCTTCATCCAAATCTGGGCCGTTTTCTTCTAAGATTTTTTTGATACGCTCTCGAGTTTCTACCATAGCCTCATCTCGCGCATTTATCCATCTGTTTTGAATATTATTTAGAAATCCATGAAAGGAAGAAAGGTGCGTATTTATATCCTCTTCCAGATGCGCTCCTTCTTTTTCACGCATAACTTGCAGTGATGACACAGCCTTCCTCACTATGTCTTCAAGGGCTTGCTCTACTTCTTTCTCCATATCTTGTCTGTTCGATGGAGAATCTGTAACTCCAGGAAGATGAAGCAAAGAAACAATGTTTATTGGATCAGATATGTGGAGATCTTCTTGAATCTTTTGAATTTGATAATAATAATTTTTCAAGATATCAGAATTTACGGTCACGGCCAACAGATCAGAGGGCCATGTGACATCTACAGACAAACGAACTTTCCCACGTCTGAGGGAACTTCTTACTTGATCGTTAATAGAAGGCTCACAAAAAGATAATTCTCGGGGAAGACGAATAGAAACATCCAAGTACCGATGATTAATTGAGGATATCTCTACAGAGAGCGTCCCCCACTTAAAACTTTCACTTTCTCTACTGAACCCTGTCATGCTTAAGAGCACGATGAATCCCCCTTCATTTTCTGCCTTTTTAGTTCGTATCAAACAACAAACGCTCTACCTCTTCAAGCAAAAGAGGAAGCCCCTCCCCTTTCAAAGCACTAATAGGAACCACTGGGGTGGAGCTTCGTGCCTGGATCTGAGCCAGAAGATATGGAATTATATCTGTATCCATCTTGTCTACTTTATTAAGCACTATAAGTCGAGGGATATCTCCCGACTGTATCTCAGCAAGAGTGGCCTCAACTACATCAAGAGTTTCCATTATATCTGGAGCGCTTCCATCAAGAACAAGAAGAATCAACGCCGAGGCAGATATTTCCTCAAGAGTTGTCCTGAACGCTGCCACTAAGTCTGGAGGGAGCTCTCGAATAAAACCAACTGTATCTGAAAAAAGTATTTGATGGCCTTGAGGGAGCCACACTTTGCGAACATACGTGTCCAGTGTAGAAAAAAGCTGATCCGCTACAAAAAGGTCCCGACTCGAACTTAGCTGCCGCAAAAGGGTAGATTTACCACTATTTGTGTACCCAGCCAGCGCTACAGTAGGGAACCCAGCCTTTTGCCTCCGATCCCGTTGGAACGTTCGTCTTTTACGCACACGTTCCAATCTCTCATTAATACCTCGAACACGCCTTTCGAGCTTCCGTCGATGCCGTTCAAACTCTGTTTCTCCAGGCCCTCGAGTTCCAATCCCCCCGCCCAGTCGGGACATTTGACGGCCCAACCCCTTCAAATGTGGAATTTCATATTCACAAAGAGCAAGTTCCACCTGTAAACGAGCTTCTGTAGTACGAGCTCTTTTCTCAAAAATTTTCATGATAACAAAAGGCCGGTCCCAAACATCCAGCCCTAGAATTTTCTGAACATTAAAACGTTGCCCTGGAGTCAGCCGCTCATTACACACAAAGAGATCGGCCTGTACTTCTTTGCAAAATAAAGCCGCAGCCTCAATCTTCCCCTTCCCCAGCATATAAGCTGGATCCGGTTTCTCTTTTTTTTGAACAATCTCTCCTACAACAATTACCCCAAGGTTCTTAAGAAGCATAGCAAGTTCATCAAGTAAAGTTCGATAATCAAAAGGGGCTCCAGGAGAATCGAGAGCTGCCACAACAGCTCGCTTGTAACTTTGATTCTTCTGAGTATCAATTAGTTTCTTCAAGTTTTTTCAGCGCCTCTTCAACATCCTCTAATAACTTGAGTCGGCCCTCTTTGGAAGAGAGTCCTATTGTCCTCTCCGATGGAACTATAGCTGGCCCAAACGTTACTTTAATTCGAGTAGGTCGAACGAAACGGGCGCCAGGAGGCATGGATTGAAAACTCCCCTGGATATATGCTGGTATGATAGGAGCACCGCTCTTCATAGCTATCAAGGCGACACCACCCTCTAAGGGTTGAAGCCCCCCATCTCGGGAACGAGCCCCCTCTGGGAAAAGAAGAACATTTTCCCCTTGTTCTAAGAGCTCTAAAAAAGCCTTTAATGCCGCACCGGCACTTTGACTATTCTGTTTTACAACTGGAATGGCTCCTAATATCCGAATAAGTAGGCTTAAACCTGGGATTGTAAAAAGCTCGGATTTAGCCAAATACCTCAGCCGCCTCGGGAAAACAGCCCCGATAATCACAGGGTCTAGATTACTGCAATGGTTCGCCGCCACTATTACTGGCGAAGTAGATATAAGAGATTTTTTCCAGATAACAGTAAGTCTATTATATATTTTTAACACTAAGAAGCAAAACAGTTTTGCCAGCTTGTAGAATAAATGGTTCATAAAGCCACCTGTTGAGTATGTTCTTTCACGATATGAATGATTTTAGCAACAACATCTTCAATAGTCATATAAGACGTATCGATAACCACAGCGTCTGGAGCTTTGCGAAGGGGAGCCGTTGCACGATTCGTATCAAATTCATCACGACATCGAATCTGGCGAAGAACTTCTTCGAAGGTAACTGTCTCTCCTCGTTCGACAAGTTGCTGATAGCGTCGCTCTGCCCGAACTACGTCACTTGCCGTTAAAAATATCTTTACAGCAGCATCGGGAAAAACAACTGTTCCCATATCCCTGCCATCAGCTACGAGTCCTGTCTCTTCGGCTTGTTCTCGTTGCGTGGCAAGTAAACAGTCCCTCACTGCGGGAAGTGCCGCATACCCCGATACTATGCTATCTACCCATGGTGACCGAATATGTTCTGTCACGTCGGCACCATTAATATAGACACAGCCATCTCCTAAAGAAACCTTAATTTTAGAAAGCACGATGGCTAATTCTGCACCTTCCGTTGGCTCAAACCCCATAGTATTCAAGTAAAAAGCAAGAGCCCTGTAAATAGCGCCCGTATCAAGATAATCCAGCCCAAGATCCTCCGCTACCCGTCTGGCTACAGTGCTTTTGCCAGCCCCCGCTGGCCCATCAATGGCAACAACCAGATTTTTCATTCTCATCGATTACAAATCTCCCATCTCTTCCAGCTCTTGCGTTGCAACCGTCACAAAATCAACTATCTCTGAAAGTAATGCTTCGTAATCAGAAATACCAAGCCGATCAAAAACATCCGGATAGAGAGGATACTGAAGGCCTTCTGCTCCAATACCAACCCCTAACATAAGGCATAAAGAATTGGCAAGATGTACAGTATCTATAAGGGGTTGATGTTGCTTGACTTCATCAGGAAGGCGATCCGGCGTATGATGGCAGGCTGCAACGTACTGATATTGTTCAGGCAATCCCCACTTCTCTACCAAGAGCGAACCTACAAGAGCGTGGTCAAAACCTAACACCTGAATTTCAGCGTCAAGAAACGATATTTTTTCTTCGTCTATAAGTTTCATGATAAGGCTATATCCAAAGCGAACGTAATCGTTTAAAACCACCTTTCCTATATCATGAAGTAAACCGCCGACATACGCTTCTTCTGGTGTGGTTTTTCCTGCCCTTTGGGCCAAATATCGAGACGCATAAGCTACAGTAAGGGAGTGCCGCCACAATTCCCCCCGATTAAGAGCATAACCGTTAAGACTTTTATCCATAAAAGAGTATACTGAAGCAGCAAGTACAATATTACTTATATTTTTATACCCTAGAAGAGAAATAGCTTCCGCAACACTGCTTATCCTTCGAGACATACCGTAAGCTGCTGAGTTCGCTAAACGCAAAGTACGCACTACAAGCCCTTCATCACGAGCCAGACTTGTCGCTACATCTTTGGCGTTGCTTTCAGGGTCATTCAATAATCTGAGGGTCTCTATAACAAACTGAGGGAATGATTTTATTTCTTTAACACGATTGACTATTCGCGATTTGATCAATTCCCTGGACCGATCGTCCATATAGGTCATAATTCCACCCTCCGTATCTATGTGAAAGAGCTTAAACAAAACCACCTTGTTGTATCTTTTTTAATAATACATCTTGCGACAGCTTAACTATGTGCCCTGTTTTAAGGTTTCTTAGTTCCATTCTACCAATTCTTCGACGAATAAGCACCCTTACCCTGAATCCGAGTTTTTCGGCCATTAATCGGATCTCTCGTTTCAATCCTTCCCCGATCTGGATAAAAAGCCACATCCCCAACGGTTCTCGTTTTAAAACTTTCACGAGAAGCGGGCGAACAAAACCACCCTCAATGGTGACCCCTTTTCTCCAAGATACAAGATCTCTTTCAGAAACCTTCTTATTCAAAAAAATCTCATAACTTTTAGGTATATTCGACGAAGGGTGCATTAGGAAATGAGCAAAATCCCCATCATTTGACAATACTAAAAGCCCTTCACTCTCTTTGTCGAGACGCCCTACAGGAAAGACCCTCACCTCTTCATATTCTTTCGGCAACAATTCTATAACAGTTCTATCGAAGGGGTCTTCTACCGCACAAACAACCCCTCGTGGCTTATTCATAACAATATATACTTTTTTCTCTGGCACAACTTGAGTACCATCTACACAAACAACGTCATTCTCATTGACGATTATGGAAAACTCACAAACAATTTCACCATTAATAGACACTCGCCCTGAACGAATAAGATTCTCGGCCTTGCGGCGAGATGTCAGCCCACACGCTGCAAGATAACGATTTAACCGCATTATTATTCATTCCCCTTCATCCTTTTGCGGGGCAAATTCTTCCACTTCTTCTAGCGTAGGAAGTTCTGATATAGCCGATAGGCCAAAATGCTCTAGAAAAGCGTCTGTCGTCCTGTACAAGAGAGGAGAGCCCGTTCCTTTTCGTCTCCCGGCAATACGAATAACCCCACAAGAAAGAAGAGTTTCTAGTACTCTTTCACAGCGCACTCCCCGAATCTCTTCTATCTCCGCTCGCGTTACAGGCTGATTGTAAGCGACAATCGCCAAACACTCCACTGCTGCACGGCTCAAACGAACCTTCTGATGAGAAACTATCTCTCGAAAATCAGAAACTATACCGGCCAGATCTGGAGCTGTACATATCTCCCAGCCTTCCGCCACTCTGCACAGAACGAGGCCATGACCATCAGAATAATGAAATGAAAGCTCCTGTAACGCGCCCTCTACTTCTCCTCGTTCTCTACGTGTAAAGCAAGCCAGTTCTTCAGAAGAGACAGGGGTCGTCGCTACAAATAAAAGAGCTTCAATTTGTTTGGCAAGAGATGACAACATCTCCAAACAGCTCCTTTTGAAACAGGTCGATTTTCCCTGTCCTAGACATTTCCAGAAGAGCCAACAACGTTACTACCACCACTGACACGGAAGAAGTTTTTTCCAAAACCACTGAAAGAGAGAGGCTCGCATGATCCCTCAAATACGTAGAAAGTTCCTCTATTTTTTTATCTATCTGTACCTCTTCCGGCACAGCCGAAGGGATCCCCTGCCAACCTTCAACGATTCTTCCCCGTAAAGCAGCCTGCAATGATTCCTCTTTTTGATGAGAAGCGAGCATTTCCCACCACAAACGACACAAGCTATAGAGATCACCTACATCATATACTGGAGCTTCTTCAAGCAACATTCTCCTAAAAAAACGATCCCTATACTCTTTTCTTTCCATAAGCCAAAAAGATACTCGTCTGTAAGGGCGATATCGAGATAGCTGTTGCAAAAGCTCTTCCTCTGATAGAGGCTCTTCTTCCGATTCACTGCACGACAAAGAGTCATCCTGCTCCTGTTCCGGAAGGAGAGCCAAAACTTTCTCTAACACAAGCCCTGCAGCAAGGGAAAGAAACTCCGCAATAACGTACAAAGAAGTCTTTTGTGAGCGAGCCAAGTAACTACCATAGATCCGCACTAAATCTGAAACTCGAATCTGGGTCGCTTGAAATTGACGGCTCTCCACCAAGTAGCATAACAAATCTAAGGGCCCTGAAAACCCCTCTACTTCTACCTGGAGAGGAAAGGTTCCTTTCCCTACCATATACGTTCTCTACTTTCTCGGAACAAACCCGATAGCTTCTACTATTTCATCAATAGTCTGCTGAGCAATTACCTTAGCCTTTTCAGCACCAGATAAAACAATATCTCGAAGGTTTTCTGCATGAGATTCATAGTAACGTCGACGCTCATGGATAGGAGCCATAATTTCCTTAATATGCGCCATAAGCATTTTCTTGCATTGTATGCAACCAATCCCTGCAGTTTTACATCCTTTTATAATCTCCTGACGCTGTTCCATATCGTTGTTAAACACTTTATGAATATCCCAAACGGGGCATTTTTCAGGATCGCCTGGGTCCGTACGTCTCTGTCGTGCGGGATCGGTTATCATGGTACGAATTTTCTCCCACATTTCCTCTGCAGTATCTGAAATATTAATGGCATTCCCATAAGACTTGCTCATCTTACGACCATCAACTCCAGGAACCTTTGGGGTTGGGGTCAGAAGTGTTTGTGGCTCTGGGAAAATGTTGCCATAGAAATTATTGAAACGCCGTGCCATTTCTCGGCTAAGCTCAAGATGGGCATTTTGATCTTCACCTACTGGAACCATTTCTGCTTTATAAAGCAGAATATCGGCTGCCATAAGCACTGGATAGCCTAAGAAGGCATACGTGCTTAAATCTTTATTCTGTATATTTAAAATTTGCTCTTTATAGGTCGGATTTCTCTGAAGCCATCCGAGAGGTGCCACCATGGACAGGGCTAGATGAAGCTCTGCATGCTGAGGGACATGAGATTGTACAAAAATAATGCTTTTCTCTGGATCAAGGCCCGCCGCAAGCCAGTCTAGAAGGGCTTCCTTACTGTTATCCCTTATTTTGCTACTATCTGCATAATCTGACATAAGAGCATGCCAATCTACAATGCTATAAAGACATTCATATTCATTCTGTAGCCGAACCCAATTAGTAAGAGCCCCGGCTAAATGTCCCAAATGAAGCTTTCCTGTAGGGCGCATGCCACTAAAAACTCTTTTAGCCATGTTTTCTCCACCTCATTTATTTATAAAAAATCTCTTTTACTATTCGCTTACAATCCTTAACGGCCCTTTATCCTCCAATTCAAAAACAACTATTTCAGGAGTCCTCAATAATGCTGCAAGGGAGGCCAAAGAGAAACGTTCCATTTCTCCATGATCAACTATACACAAAGATAGACCTGCTGAACAAGCATCCAATATCTGATGATATTTCATATCAGCTGTAATAAAGACCTGAGCTCCCTTGTCCATCGCCTCTTTCCAAAGATCTCCACCAGATCCTCCACAGAGAGCACCATGACACAAAGGTTTATTCTCATCTCCATATCCAACTACCCAAGAGAGATTCCACAAAGAACGAAGACTTGCCATGAGATCCCTCAAACATAGGGGGTGGATCAATTCTCCTACTGCACCAAGACCCCACGTTTTTTCTTCAGGAACTAAGGGAAGGAAACCATCTTTAAAAAGAACTCTGCCTAATTGTACATTAACTCCCTCCGGCGCTTTGTCCCAGTTTGTATGAAGACTTATAATAGCCAGATGATTTTCAAGGGCCCAAAGAATTGCTTGGCAGAGAGGTTCCTTAAGGTCTATTTTCTGAAGGGGAGAAAAGATCAGGGGATGGTGGACTACTAAAAGGTCACATCCTTTTTGGACCCCCTCCTCTACCGCTGACAGAGAGGGATCTAAGGCTACGCCTATTTTTGTTACAGACCATTGAGTGTCTCCTGCCATGAGACCTACATTGTCCCAAGACTCCGCTTTCTCTAAAGGAGCAAACGACTCGATCCTCAGAAGCACTTCCTCAACATTCATAATAGACCCCCAGCTGCATATAAAAAAATGCCGCCTCCTGCTGGGAAACGGCATTTATCTTCAATGGTGGGCCTACCTGGACTCGAACCAGGAACCTTCCGGTTATGAGCCGGTGGCTCTAGCCACTTGAGCTATAGGCCCAAAAAAGAACGCTGCCAATTATACGCCTCTTTCCCCCTTTATGACAAGCCCCTAATTCTTTATTTATAACATTATTGAGAAAAGGTGGGGGGAAATCTGTATCTAATAATCTATTCCTCTACAGAAATACAGCCGACTGGACAGCTGTCTGCCGCATCACGCACACACTCGGCACCTTCCGGCTTCATCACTTTCGCTACCCCGGCATCTTCGTCGAGAGAAAACACCTCGGGACAAATCTGAGCACATACGCCACAACCGATGCACTCATTTCGGTCTAAAGTCACATGCATGAAGACCGGTCACCTCCTCCTGAAACAGGATTTTATCTCAGGTAAGGGAGGGAGTCAAACTCTCTGCGAAAAATCACTCCCAAATACACACTTCAGGAGAAGACTTCCCCATCCCCTTAAGCCTCAATAAGGCTGTATAATTCGACACTGCCTTCTCTTCCGGTTCTGCCGCTGCAAGAAAAACACCAATGCCACAAACTTCAGCACCAAACTCTTTTGCTACGAGCAGCATTCCTGCGGCAGTACTGCCTCCCCTCATAAAATCGTCCACAACAAGAACCTGGCTTCCGCGTTTTAGTTGTTTGGTACCCATGTACATAGGCCGAACCTCTCCAGTTTTAGTGGGGAAATGCACAGCCACAGCAGATCCATCGCTAGGTCGATTGCGGAAACGACAAACGGCCAATGGAACACCTAAAGAATATGCGGTAAAGAGCCCAAGAGGGATACCTTTCACTTCTGACGTCATGACAATATCTGGTTTCGCATTCTGAAAAAGAGTAGCCATAGCAAGCCCTAAACGAGAAGCATAGTATGGATTGAAAATAATATCGCTATAGTAGATGAGACCGCCAGGTAAAATCCGATCCTCGTGAGAAAGTAAGGCTACTATTTCTTCAAAAAACTGCTTCTTCATCTCATCTGACATGGCTGGGACAAAAGAAGCTCCTCCAGTCCGCCCCCGGTCAACTTGAATTCCACCAAGCCCCTCCTGAGTTAAAGCTGCGTCAATCATAACTACGTCATCACTGATAACAGTTTTTGAAACCCCAAAATCTCCAGAGAGAGCTGTGAGTGAAATTTGCCGTGATGGTGCTACCAAAAAACGGGATACTGTCCGAATAAGACGTTCCGTTCTCTGTCCTTTCAACGATCATCACTCCATAATAGAATTTGTTCAACCCAATTAAAATTTTTAAATCGGGAAAGCCGTACTTGCAATTTTACTGGATCAAAAAGAGCGAAAACACTACTTCCACTCCCTGAAAAGCCATAAGCTAACGCTTTCTGTTCCTCGCTAAACCTAAAAAAATCTTCATACTCAGGGTGCCGTTTTAATAGCCATGGAGAGAAATCATTGGGCAGGAACCCCACTCTCTTCTTTTGTGCAAGTTTCTCATATATGCCGTGAATTTCATCCAGACACTCTGAGGTATTAAGAGGGAATCCCCCCTGTTTTTCATAAAAGGAATCTAGCCCTGCATATGCTTCCGCCGTAGCCACTCTCCATTTAGGTATGGCTGTAACAACCAGAAAAGAAGGCAACGCCGGCCAAAGTGTACATTGATCTCCTATCCCCTGAACAAGAGCAAGAGAAGAAGCGCTTAGAAGGAACGGAACATCTGCTCCTATCTGAGAGGCCAAACCTGTAGATATTTTTATACCATAATACTTCTCGACCCAAGAAAGAAATGCCGCCGCATTCCCACTTCCTCCCCCTAAGCCAGTTCCTGGAGGAAGGTTTTTTTTCACTTCAATTTTGAAAGGGGATAGACACATTTTTTCTCTTCGCAAGACACGAAGAGCCTTTTCTAAAATATTTTCCCCTTCTATCTGCATATTTCGAGTCGTTACAATATCCTTAACATTATCTTCTTCCAGAGTTGAAATTGTCAATAACTCAGCAGATGGAAGACGTAAAAACAGAGAGACCAACGAATGATACCCACTTGGCAGAACCCCTGTTATTCGAAGGGTCAGATTTATTTTCGCATCTGATTGCACGGAATATGTTACCAAAGCCCTACCCTCCTCTATGTATATTGCCTCGACATACATACGAAATGCCCTGGCGTTTCGTACGCCAGGGCATTCAAAGCTGCATTACAAGGCTATTTATTATGGTTTCCGGACAATGGCACGAGCTCTACTTCTTTTGTCAAAAGCTCTGCATAACTAAAGGAGACTTTGCTATCCTGCGACTCCACATATAAAGTAAAGAGATTCGGATAAGTCTCAAGGACAATCCCTTGTTTTTCCTCTACTTTGCGACGTCCTTTGGATGTCCGGTATTTCACACGTAGACCCTTGTACAATGCTACTTTCTCCCGAATTGAGGCAAGGTTTCCAGCCATCCAGGGTCACCCCTAATATTAAGTTTTATGAATTATAACACAAAATCGCATAAAACACAAACTATGAGGCTAGAACCTTGCTAAATTGTTACCTTATCATTGACTTTTTTTCTCTAAGCGCTGCAAGAGTAGAATTCTTTTCTCTCCAACTCGGCGAGTAAAGCCCTTAGCATCCATATATTCCAAAAGAGGAAGTATATACTTACGACTGCTCCCCGTAATGTCACGTACCGTGCCTATCGTTATGTTATCTTTTATTTCCTTAAGGATATGAAGAAGCTTGTTCTCTACCCGCTGTGACAGTACATATTTCCCTCCCACAAGAGATGCCTCTCCTCGCTCCCGTATATCCTTGAGAAAACGAGAAAAATCTTTCTCCTTCATACCTAGCCCTTCCTGAACTTCTTCTATCATTGGGAGCTGAAACTCTTTTTCGTCACAAAAGGCATTGAAACGATCCAGATCCTTAAAAAAAGCAGAATCATCTTGAGGTGCGAAATCTGGAAGCCTTACTACATTCTTGTTTGCTATCACTAACACGCCATCAGCTTGCAAGTGATCAAGAAAGGTACGAGCCAATCTGCGCTCTACAGTTTTCAAAGGCCCGGTCAACAAGTCATCTATAATGGCTCCTTCCTGATGAGGACGCTCTTTATGGAAGGAGTGCAAGAATGATACTGTCCTCTCTAATAGATCACTGTACTCGCTCCACGAGACATAATAATCGGCCCCAGCTGAAAGAATAACTATTTTTTTTCTTTTTTCCAAACTTTGGGCCAGTTTATCCAAATCTTCCGGTAATTCCTGAAGGGCAAGCACTCCATCACTTTTTTTAAGGATTCCGTGTGAATGAACTTGAATTTCCAATCTTTTCTCAGAATCCTCAGCTTCCAAGAAATGGTTAAGGCCATCCATATAATCTTCCTTGGCGCCTTTCCCTTTCGGCTTGTGCCCATAGGGAGACAGTATTTTGCCTCCACCAATAGTGACAAGGGGACTGTAAAACCTGATAACAAATCGTTGATCTATGGAAGCTACAATATCTTCTTCCATTACGAGCTGCGCTACCGTTTTTTCTCCAGGCAAAAGTTTTGTCTTGTCAAAAAGAGATACCCTGGCAAGCACATCTGCTGTACCTACATGAAGCCTTACCCGCTGCCAATGGGAGAGAGGTTCCGACGATGACGATAAAAGAGAAAGCTCCACATCACAACATCGAGTGGGGCGGAATATTTCTTTGGCGCAAACAATATCCCCTCTGCTCAACTCTTCAAGAGATACACCCGACAGGCTAATGGCCACTCGTTGTCCGGCCCAGGCCACATCTACGGAGCTCCCATGAACCTGCACACTTCGAACTCGAACGTCTCGGTTCAATGGCAAAATAGACACATCCATCCCCGGAGAAATCTGACCTCGGTAGGCCGTTCCCGTTACAACGGTTCCAAAACCAGAGATAGGGAAAGATCTGTCGATAGGCATAAAGAAAGGGCCTTGGCGAGTTCTGACTTTCACTCTATCCACAAGAGCACTCAACTCTTCCATAAGCTTAGGGATATTCTTTCCCGTCACGGAAGAAACTGGTACTATAGCCTTTCCTTCCAAGAACGTCCCTCGTACAAAGTCTGCCACATCCTCTATAGCAAGATCTAATAGCTCTTCATCTACTAAATCCGCTTTAGAGATGGCAATAAGACCATCTGAGACACCAAGCAAGTTAAGAATGGCAAGATGCTCTCTCGTCTGCGGCATAACGCCTTCATCTGCAGCAACAACAAGCATAACAGCATCTACACCAGAAGCTCCTGCCACCATCTGTCGAATAAATTTTTCATGACCTGGTACATCCACCAAACTTACAATACGCCCATCTGAAAGTTTAAGGGGAGCAAAACCCAGCTCAATTGTAATACCTCGTTTTTTCTCATCATTGAGCCGATCACAATCCACCCCTGTAAGAGCTTTAACAAGGGTAGTTTTTCCATGGTCAATGTGTCCTGCCGTGCCCAAAACTAAAGAAATTTCGCGGTTATTCACAAATTCCCACCTCCCCAATAGAAGAGAGAGATTCCACGATCCGACTCTCATCGCCCTCCATTAATGTACGGCAATGAAGTATCAAACAATCCTCTGACGCTCCTGCCACCACTGGCATGGCTGCATTACGCAAAAGGGCTTGGAGGCTTCCAGCACTACCTAATGCAGGGATCTGCAACGCCACCCCATAGCCTTTTATGATTGTGGTTGGGAAAGCTCCGCCACCTACTGCATCTTGGGTTTCCACCACCGTCGCAATTATATGCGGGAATCTTCTTTTCAGCATGCCCCTAAGACGCCGAGCTCTCTTTTTTAAAGTTTCCAACTCCAACGTAAGCATCTTTAATGTGGGAACCTCTTGCCACCGATCCTGAAGGTACATTCTGAGAATAACTTCAAAGGCTGCCAATGTCATTTTATCTACGCGCAATGCTCGTAGAAGGGGGTACGTTCGCAATGTATCCACAAGCTCTTTTTTCCCTACAATAGCTCCGATTTGAGGGCCACCTAACATCTTATCGCCGGAAAAAGTTACAAGGTCTACTCCCGCCTTAATACAATCTCGAACAGTAGGCTCTCCCACCAACCCCCAAGGAGAGAGATCCACAAGAACACCACTCCCCAAATCTTCCATGAAAATGAGGCCATTTTCTTTTGCAAAACAGCTCAATTCTTCTCTATCGACTATGGCGGTAAAACCCTCTATCTTAAAATTGGATGGGTGAACTTTCAGAACCATGGCGGTATTATCAGAAAGGCCTCGATGGTAGTCACGAAGGTGCGTCCTATTTGTCGCTCCTACCTCTACAAGACGGGCTCCTGAGAAAGCCATAATATCCGGTATTCTGAAAGAGCCCCCTATTTCTACCAACTCCCCCCGAGAGACAATCACTTCTTTTTCCCGAGCCAGCGCAGCAAGACATAAAAGAACGGCACCTGCGTTATTGTTAACGACAATGGCAGCCTCAGCCCCTGTTACTTGGCAAAGCAGCCACTCTACGTGAGCATTCCGCTGTCCTCGTTTCCCCTCTAGCAAGTTAAACTCAAGTGTATTGTACCGAGCTGCAACGTGACTTACAGCCTCTACCGCTTCCTGGGGAAGACAGGAACGGCCCAGATTAGTATGAACAACCACCCCAGTAGCATTCACTACAGCTTGCAGGCCTGGCGTGGTTCGTCTCTGTAAAATGGCCTCAGCTTTCGTGTTCACTCCTTCTAGAGAAGCGTCTACTGGCACGTCTTCTAACACTGCTTTTCGGACTTCTGAAAGAATCTGTGAGAAAACACCTTTTACCATTTCCCTGCCAAGCTGTCTTTCGTATAAGAAAACCCAGGGTTGGTTTAACAACCCGTCCATAGCGGGAAGTTTTTTTAAGATTTCATTTTTCTTTGCGTCCATATGCACTCCCTGCCTTCCTGTGCCTCATCCCTTCCCATAGCACCTTCCTATGAAAATGTGCCCGGCGTCACCGTCTCAATCAAATCCAACATTTCGAGCTCCTCACAACACCTTTCTATGAAGAAGTGCTGGAAAAAGAGAGAGGGATGAGATACATTTATAATTGTTATTCCCAAACAAGGGTATTATAAATTACGAGTCTTTATCATTGTACTCGCAAGACAGGCAGATATACAGACCTGTTATATTTCTTAAAATAGAGATCGGAGGATATGATAATGAAAACTGAAATTGACGCTCGGGGGAAAGCATGCCCACAGCCGGTTATAATGACCAAAGCCGCAGTTGAAAAAGGAGAAAAAGAACTTTCCGTCTTAGTAGACAATGACGTAGCGGCTTCCAATGTTCAACGGTTCTTGACCAAAGAAGGCTTTTCCGTATCCCCTCATAGGGAGGGGGACACTATTGTCATTGAAGCTCTTGCGGGAGAAAACACTCATGCTCGACCCCAAGAGAAATCTGCCCCTTCTTACCCTTCAAAAGGGAACAAAGAAGAAGTGGCTATATTTATTACAAGAAACATTCTCGGAGGTCACGACAAAGAATTGGGAGAAGTCCTCATTAAAGGGTTCCTCGGCACTTTGGCTCAAATGGACTGCCCTCCCCGTTTTATAGCCTTTATGAACGAGGGTGTACTCCTCGCATTGAAAGGGACATCTACGTGCGACCATCTTCTAGAAATGACGGAGAAGGGGACAACTATTCTCGTGTGTGGAACATGCACAAATCACTTTGGAGTAACCGAGCAAGTTGGAGTGGGAACTATTTCTAACATGTTTGAAATTACTGATACATTGCTCAAGGCAACAAAAGTTATTTCGATATAAAATCGACGAGGTTCCGGAACGGAAGAGAACTAAAGACGGCATTCATTAAAAATGATGCCACTTCTTCCGTTCCCTTCTCTGGCTTTATTTCATCTAAAAGGTCTTCAGGAACTGGAACATAAATTGCCCCAATGTTATCGTCAAGTTCATCGCGACACGCCATAGCAACCCCTTCGTCGAACAAAACAATCCATCTAGGGAATGTGATCCCCAAAATAGTCCATTCCATATCAGGGATATCAGACGATATTCCCAGACTCATAGCGCTATCCTGGACTTTTTTCTCTTTCTCCAACCATACCCCCAATTTGTCCACTTCCTGCCCTACAAACATAACAAAGGTTTCGTTATTCTGCCCTGCAGCATAAATACGAACCATCGTATGAAGAGGGAAAAACAGCGTAGCTTCCTCCCTCGCCATATAGCTAAGGGCACCTTGAAGGTTCTCGCTTACCCGAACTCCATAACTTTGAGGGTACAGGGATTCTTGAAAATAAAAACGAGGAATGCGCAAAAGGATATGTTCAAAAAAATTTTCATCGCCAGAATAGGTTTTTAAAAGCCAATACATTCCCTCACTTCCTCACTCTTTATATGATGAGAGACCATATAGAGTTAGCAACTCGCATTCCCTTTTGGGAGAGTGCCAATGTTTCGCCGCTGAAAGCAAGACATTCTGGTGGCACATTTTCCAAATTATTTAAAATATCCTGGAGTAACACCTCTCCATATTCCTCGCAAAAAGACGGTAGATGGATTCCATAACGGGTTCGCAATGCCAAAACAGCTGCCTCTCTTCCCCGCTTCTCCCTCCTCAGGCGTTCTTCTCCTGCTAAGGGAGAGATGCCAGATGATATGCGTTTCAAATATTCCTCTAGCGTTCTCACGTTCCAAAAACGAGTCCCTCGAAAATATCCCCATGCAGAAGGCCCAAGAGGCAATACATCTCGCTCGAACCAATAGGCTTGGTTATGACGACACTCTTTCCCCTTTCTAGCGAAACTCGCTATCTCATACTGAAGAAGCCCCTTCTGTTCAAGATACCACTGAGCCCATCGATAGTGAACATACCCATTCTGAACACCTGTTGGAGGAGTCCGCCCCCAGAGGGATCCTTCCTCAATGGACAACTGATAAATAGAGAGATGAGGTATCTCCAAATGGACAAGGCAAGAAAGAGACTCATGCCACTTTCTCAACGTCTGATTTGCTAGTCCAAACATCAGATCGGCGCTTACATCAAAACCTTTTTCTTGTAAAAGGTCTAAGGCGCGCAAAGCCTGCAAGGCCGAATGGGGTCTCCCCAGCCAACGTAGCTCATCGTCATGGAGACTCTGGACACCAAGACTTACCCGTTTCACTCCCCACTCTCTCCATATGTAGCAATGTTCTCCCGTTAAAGAATCTGGGTTCCCTTCCACGGAAATTTCCACATCTGGGGAGAAAACGATATGTTTCTTCAATATCTCAATAAGACGCTCCCACTGCTTCGAAGATAAAAGCGTAGGGGTTCCACCACCAATATAAAGTGTCGATACGTTCAGGGGGCCCCCCAGCTTCTCTTGCCACCCTCGTAACTCTACGTCAAGAGCACTTATAAAATCTTCTTTCTCTCCTTCGTTGCCCCATATACTATAAAATGCGCAATAAGGGCACTTCCGTACACAGAAAGGCACGTGCACATACACAGATAAAGATGTTATTGTTCATCCTCCTCATCCACTTTAAGGAAGGCTAGAAATGCCTCTTGAGGAATGGATACTCTTCCTATCTGCTTCATCTTCTTTTTTCCTTCCTTCTGCTTCTCAAGTAATTTCCTCTTTCGGGAAATATCTCCTCCGTAGCACTTGGCCAACACGTCTTTACGAAGGGCTTTTACGTTTTGACGAACAATGACTCTCCTGCCTATGGACGCCTGGATGGGGATCTCAAAAAGTTGACGTGGAATGAGCTCCTTAAGCTTTCGAACCACTGCCTGCCCTCGATGATAGGCTGCATCCTTATGACATATAAAAGAGAAGGCATCTGCCGCTTCGTTGTTGATCAACACATCTACCCTCACCAAGTCAGCTGCTTTAAAACCACGATATTCATAATCCAGCGAGGCGAACCCACGAGTCTGAGATTTGAGCTTGTCATGAAAATCAAGAATAAATTCAGCCAGAGGCAGATCGTACACTAACCGTACCCGCTCTGGAGAGAGATAGTCCATAGAGATAAAGGTACCTCGCTTATCTTGGCAGAGCTGCATAACTTTCCCAACATATTCTGAAGGAAGAAAGCTCGTTAAGCGAATGATAGGCTCTCTCACCTCTTCTATCTCAGAAACATCCGGGAAATCCGAGGGACGATGGGCTTCTATTGGCTCTCCTTTTTGGGGCGTAATCTCATAGACAACGTTGGGAGCTGTAGCGACGAGTTCCACTCCAAATTCTCTGCGCAGCCGTTCCTTGGCTACATCCATATGCAAAAGGCCCAGGAATCCGCACCGAAACCCGAACCCCAATGCGACAGAGGTTTCTGGATCGAAGGTAATTGAAGAATCGTTGAGGGTTAATTTTTCCAGCGCATCTCGAAGCTGAGGATAATCGTCTCGCTCTACCGGATAGAAACCGCAAAAAACAACAGGTTTAACTTTTTTATACCCTGGGAGAGCCATTGCACATGGATTATTCCCATCTGTAATTGTATCTCCTACATGGGCTTCTGCTACTGTTTTTATATTAGCAACTACGTAACCTACCTCTCCAGCAGAAAGACTCTCTACAGGCTCAAGAAGTGGTTTGAATACCCCAACTTCCTCTATTTGATACATAGACCCCGTAGCCATAAACTTCACCATCTGCCCGGCTTCCAGCGTACCGTTCATCACTCGAACGTAACAAATGACCCCACGATAGTTATCGTAAACAGAGTCGAAAATCAGGGCTTGAAGAACCCCATCTACATCCCCAGTGGGAGCTGGAACTAATGCTACTATCCGTTCAAGAATATCCTGAATGCCAATTCCTTCTTTCGCACTGGCCAGGATAGCATCTTCAGCATCAATGCCCACTACCTCTTCTATTTCGCCTTTCACTGTTTCTGGATGAGCCGATGGAAGATCTATCTTGTTTATTACAGGAATGATCTCGAGATTATGATCTACAGCCATGTAGGCATTAGCTACCGTCTGTGCTTCCACACCTTGAGAGGCATCTACAACCAAAAGAGCTCCCTCACAGGAAGCAATTGAACGAGAAACTTCATATGTAAAGTCTACATGTCCGGGAGTATCAATGAGATTTAAAACATACTCCTGGCCATCTAACGCGCGATAGTTCATACGTACCGGGACCAGTTTTATAGTAATGCCGCGTTCTCGCTCCAGATCAAGGGAGTCGAGAAGCTGCGACCGCATTTTACGCCCTTCGACTGTTCCCGTATATTCAAGGAGCCTATCGGCCAATGTAGACTTACCATGATCGATGTGGGCGATAATACAAAAGTTTCGAATTTTTGAAAGATCCATATTAGGAAAATTCCCTCCGCTTCTTCTTTTTCGAAGACTCAAGATTCTCTATAAAAAAACTCAATCCAACGGGCCATCTATTGAAAAAAGATCACTTACAGCTCAGGATAATTGATCTCAGGCATGTCACACCTCGAAAAAACATCCCTCATCAATATAGATTTATCCAGTAACCAATCCACCCAATGGACCCAACCTAAGAAGTACGTCAGCTATAACTACAGCTTCATACTGAGAAATTATACCTGAAAAGGCGAAACACACATATTCATATCGTTTTGACGAAAATACAACTACTGCGGGTTGAAAACCCGAACCAAGGCGAACAATACTCCTTGTCAATAAGGTGGCACATACATAGAGGCAAAACTTTGCTATCCCCATACGAACGCCAGCCCTACCCTCAAAAATGAGCGCAGTGGATAGCATATATCCCTCCATCTCTTTTAACATAGTATCATTCCCTTCTTCATTCCGGGGGAAATTTTATATTGACATTTAAACAAACTATCACGATAATGTAAGCATAACAATTTTGCCGGAGGTGCTTTCTATGGAAAAAAGAGAGCTATTATATGAAGGTAAAGCAAAAAAAATGTTTACCACATCCGATTCTGACACGCTTATAATCGAGTATAAGAATGATCTCACAGCTTTTAACGCTCAAAAAAGGGGCTCTATTGAAGGGAAAGGGTCTCTCAATAATTCCATCAGTGCCGCTCTCTTTGAATATATGAATAAAAATGGCATTCCCAACCATTTTATAAAAAAAATAGACGATGTGCATCAGCTCGTAAAAAAAGTACGAATCCTTCCCGTGGAAGTTGTCGTCCGAAATATAACAACTGGAACACTCTGTAAAAGACTCGGTGTACCTGAAAATGTAAAGCTCCCCCGTCCTCTAGTGGAGTTTTATTATAAAAGCGATCAGCTTGGCGACCCCCTCATCACAGAAGATCATGCTGAACTTTTTGGATGGGCCTCTAAGGAACAAATTACATTCATGAAAGAGACCAGCATCAAAGTAAACGCTCTCATGAGCGCTTATTTTGATGCCATAGGCATTATTCTTGTAGATTTTAAGCTTGAGTTTGGAGTGGATTCCAATGGCATTTTGTTCCTCGCTGATGAAATGTCTCCAGATACCTGCCGATTCTGGGACAAAACAACCATGCAGAAACTAGACAAAGATAGATTCCGCAAAGATCTTGGCGATGTTCTTGGGGCATATCAGGAAATATGGCGACGAATTTCTGAAAAGGAGGGGCACTAATGATATTTCATGTAAAAATTCTAATTTATCTAAAAGATGGAGTGTTGGACAGTCAGGGTAAAGCCGTAGCTGGCTCCCTGGCTTCTATGGGGTATAAAAATCTGAGGGATGTTCGCATAGGACGTTATATTCAACTTTCCATCAATGCTCAGAGTGTAGAAGAGGCCCGAAAGCAAGCAGAATCCATGTGCGACGATCTTTTAGTCAACTCACTCATTGAAGATTTTTCAATTACAGTGGAGGAATAGTCGTGAAAGCAAGTGTGGTTATTTTCCCTGGAAGCAACTGTGATCATGACGTCATTTATGCCTTGGAGCACGTGATTAAAGCCCATGTTCAAAAAGTGTGGCATAGAGAAAAAAATCTTCCGGAAAAAACGGATCTCGTTGTATTACCTGGTGGTTTTTCTTACGGAGACTATTTACGAACTGGTGCTATGGCAGCTCGTTCCCCTATTATGGGGTCAATAAAAGAATTTGCAGAAGATGGAGGGCTCGTACTCGGAATTTGTAACGGGTTCCAAATTCTGACAGAAGCGGGGCTTCTCCCCGGGACCTTACTCGCAAATAAAAACTTGAGATTTATTTGCAAACCATGTTATCTCAAAGTAGAACGTACAGATCTCCCCTTTACCAACCTTTATAAGCAAGCACAGGTGGTCCAATTTCCCATAGCTCATCATGAAGGCCTTTATTATCTTCCCAGCAAAGAGTTAGAAGAGCTTGAAAAAAATAATCAAGTTGTTTTTCGTTACGTTTCTCCTGAGGGGAAATGCGGGGAAGAATACAATCCGAACGGCTCTCTTCATGACATTGCGGGTATTACAAACTTAAAAGGAAATGTTCTTGGTTTAATGCCCCACCCGGAACGGGCCAGCGAAGAAATACTTGGTGGTACAGATGGAATTCTTACATGGCAATCTATCGAAGCCTGGATTGCAAAGGAAGGTGTCTGATATGGATTATCGCGCAGCTGGTCTTAGACGAGAAGAATACGAAGAACTCAAGAAGGTTCTTGGCCGTGAGCCCAATGAAACAGAATTGAGAATTATGGGGGTCATGTGGTCAGAACATTGCAGCTATAAATCTACAAAACATCTGCTTCGCAATTTCCCTATAAAAGGAGAGTTTGTAGTACTAGGACCTGGCGAGAATGCCGGGGTCGTAAATATTGGCGAGGGATGGGGCGTTGCATTTAAAGCAGAAAGTCATAATCACCCATCTGCCGTTGCTCCCTACCAAGGAGCAGCTACTGGCGTCGGCGGAATTATTCGCGATATTCTGGCTCTTGGAGCAAGACCGGTAGCTTCTATGGACGGGCTCTTCTTTGGTGCTCCCGACAATCCCAGAACGCGGACTTTAGCCAATGGAATTGTGGAAGGGATCGGGGGGTATGGAAATGCAGTAGGAGTTCCAACTGTAGGCGGGAAGACCCTTTATGATTCCTGTTACACTGACAACCCCCTCGTCAATGCATTTAACCTCGGACTTGTACGCCTAGACAGCCTCGTAAGCTCTCAAACAGCCAAACCTGGTCTTCGGGTTCTCATCCTCGGCTCTAAAACGGGACGAGATGGTATAGCGGGCGCAGCTTTCGCCTCTGCAGAACTATCTGACGATACGAAATCTAGTCGTCCATCCATCCAAATAGGTGACCCTTTCGCCGAGAAGCTGCTGATCGAAGCTTGTCTTGAGCTTCGAGACAAAGGACTTATTGTAAGCATGCAGGATATGGGAGCTGCTGGCATCACGTCTTCATCAAGCGAAATCGCTGCAAAAAGCGGTGTCGGAATGATTCTACACTTTGATAAAGTTCTCCTTCGAGAAGAAGGTATGACTCCGTGGGAAATAGCCCTTTCAGAGTCTCAGGAACGGATGCTCCTCATCGTTGAACCTAAGGATAAGGAAGAAGTAGAAGTTATTGCTAAGAAGTGGGAACTCGACTGCACTGATATTGGAGAAACGGTACTGGGAGATCAATATACGATTATGTGGGGCTCAGAGATCGTTGCAGAAATGCCAGCCTCTCTTATAGGAGAGCGTTGCCCTTCAATATCCTGGCCTTCCCGACGCCCTGAAAATCTGGAGAATAGATGGGAGTTCCATATAGAAGAGCTTCCCCTGCCGAATAACTTCAATACAGCCATCCTTGATCTTTTAGGCACTCCATCTTTAGGGGATAAAAAATGGATCTATCAACAATATGATCAGATGGTTCAAACCAACACAGTCCAAGGGCCAGGAGCCCCAGTGAGCGTAATACGAGTAAAAGGGACGGAACGTCTTGTAGCCATGGCTATGGATTCAGATCCGTGGAAATGCTATCTCGACCCCTATCGCGGGGGTGCTGAGAGTGTGGCCAAAACAATCCGAGCCTTGACAGTGGCAGGAGCCTTGCCTCTAGGACTTACAGATTGCCTCAATTTCCCGTCCCCCGAAGTACCTGAACAGTACTGGGAGCTCGAACAAGTTATAAAAGGGATGGCAGACTGCTGTCGGGAGTTGGAATGTCCTGTAGTGTCTGGAAATGTAAGCCTTTACAATGAGAGTTCTTCTCAGCGGATTTATCCGACGCCAGTAATAGGGACAGTAGGAGTCATAGATTCTTATTCCTCATATCTTCCAAGCGGACAATGGCAGGAAGGGGACATACTCTTCCTTGTAGGTGCAATGAACCCTCCTCTTTCAGGGAGCCAATATGTACTTCAAACCACTGGTAAAGTATCTGGACGTCCTCTTCCATTTGTACCAGAAGCTGAAAAAGATTTTTGCGACAGAGCTTTACAAACAGCTAGAGAGGGACTTGCGCGAAGTGGACGAGCCATTGCCGGTGGAGGTCTGGCTATAGCCTTGGCCAAAGAGGCGATTGAATCAGGGATAGGAGCAACCATTGCCTGTTCATACCCAACACGAGGCGATGTGTTTTTGTTTGGGGAAGGATCACCACGAGCTATTTATGCCGTGCCCTCATCAAAAGTAGACCAGTTCCTTTCCACGTGGAAAGGGTTCCCCCTAATGGAACTAGGGGCTGTGGGAGGGAAAGACTTGACATGCAAAAATCTTTTCCATATCTCTGTTTCTGCTCTTCGCCAAAGGTGGGAGGGGAAATAAATGTGCGGTGTCTTTGGGGCTTTTTCTCATAATGGGCACTCCGTTCTAGAAGACGTCTATCTCGGCCTCTATGCCTTGCAACATCGGGGGCAGGAATCGGCTGGCATTACATGGATCAACAGTGATAATACCATGCATTCCCAACGTGGGAACGGTCTCGTACACCTTGCGCTCGATCAAAGCGAATTGGCAAAGATCAATACGAACTGCGCTATTGGCCACGTTCGTTACTCTACTGCAGGAGGCTCGGACATTAATAATGCCCAGCCTCTTACTGCCAGTAATTCGAAGGGATCTGTGGCAGTAGCCCATAATGGGAATATCACCAATGCTGAAGCCCTAAAACAGTATCTTGAGAATAGAGGGGCTATTTTCCATTCTCAAACTGACACAGAGGTCTTGCTGCATCTTATGGCCCATCAACCTCATAAACCCTTTATCGACGCTCTCATAGATTCGTTGCGACGACTGAGAGGGGCTTATTCTCTCGCCATCATCCTTAACGGCACACTCGTAGCGGCAAGAGACCCTTGGGGGTTCCGACCTCTCGTTCTCGGTCAGCGAGAGGATATTACGTACATCTCGTCAGAGACCTGCGCCCTTGATCTGGTGGGAGCTCAAGTTATTCGAGAAGTTTCTCCCGGTGAAGTAGTGGTTATAGACAAAGAAGGACTTCACTCTATAAAAATACCAGTCCAGGTAAAACGGCACTATCAGTGTTCTTTTGAGTATGTTTATTTTGCCAGGCCTGATAGCGTTTTAGCAGGGAAATCTGTTTATGCTGTACGAAAAGCTCTGGGGCACTGTCTTGCCCATCGCGCACCGTGTCCAGGTGCTCATATGGTTACGGGAATGCCAGACAGTGGAACTATAGCCTCTATGGGCTTTGCGGAAGGCAGCGGCCTCCCCTACGAAAAAGCCATTGTCAGAAATCGTTATGTAGGACGAACATTCATTGATCCTACCCAACGAGTTCGCGAATTAGGGGTCAGGATAAAACTAAATCCCATTACGGAACTTACTAAGGACCGAAAAATAGTCGTTATCGACGATTCTATTGTTCGAGGTACTACCAGTCAGAGAATTATAGCGATGATCAGATCTTGTGGCGCCCAAGAGATTCACGTGCGAATATCGTCGCCTCCTGTATGCTTCCCTTGTTACTACGGAATCGATACACCAAGCCGAGTCGAGCTGGCTGCGGCTCGAATGGATATAAAGGAATTGCAAAAGAAAATCGGAGCCGATTCATTGCAATATATTACTGAAGAAGATCTTATAACCGCCATTGGGCTTCCTAAGAGCGAACTATGTACCGCCTGCTTTACTGGGGAATATATGGAAGGAGAAGAGCCGGATGATTTGGAGTTATAAAGAAGCTGGAGTAGATATTAATAGCGGGAATGCATGGGTAAAGACAATTGGACGCATTGTCAATTCCCAACCTCGAGACCCTAACGTTGTGGGGGGAATTGGGGGATTCAGCGGACTCTACCGCATTACAGAAGACCTCCTCTTAGCTGGATGCTGTGACGGGGTGGGGACGAAGCTTGAAGTAGCCAAGGCTGCTTCCGACTACAAGGGACTTGGACAAGACCTCGTAGCCATGAACGTAAACGACCTCATTACATGCGGCGCTCGCCCTCTATTTTTCCTCGACTATATTGCCTGTGGCTATCTTGATCAACACGTACTGGAACCTATTGTTCAGGGTGTGGCCGAAGCATGCACAGAAAGCGGCTGTGCACTCCTTGGAGGAGAAACAGCAGAAATGCCAGGCGTCTATCCAAAAACAGGCTTCGATGTAGCTGGCTTTGCCGTGGGCATGGTCTCTTCTCGATCAGTTATAAATGGAAGTCATATTACCAAAGGAGATATACTTGTGGGGCTACCGAGCTCCGGAGTTCACAGCAACGGTTTTTCCCTTGTACGAAAAGCGTTGCTAGAGGGGCCAAAAGCTCTGCCTCTCCACGAAGTCCTTCCAGAACTCGAAGAATCTTTGGCAAAAAACCTACTACGCCCAACTCGCCTCTATCCTCGTATTGTCATGAAAGCACTCGAAAACCATGAGATACGGGGAATGGCTCACATTACAGGCGGTGGGTTAGAAGAGAATATCCAGAGGGCTCTTCCTTCAGGACTGACTTTACGCCTAGATTTTTCTGCATGGGAAAGGCCGGCTATTTTTAACCTTATAGCCAATGCCGGCGTAGAAGAGAAAGAAATGCGGCATGTATTCAACCTCGGCATCGGTTTTTGTTTTATTGTTTCACCTCAAGATAAAGATTCTCTTGTCACCTTTCTCAAAAAAGAAGGGGAATCTCCCATTGTATTTGGAGAGGTAGTCTCGGCATGACGGCATCAGTTGCCATTTTAATTTCCGGCAAAGGGACAAATATGAAAGCCCTGTTAGACCGGAAGGAGTCAGGAGACCTCTCCTGTGAAATCCCCTTCATTGCCAGCGATACATCAAAAGCGGAAGGGCTGCTCCTGGCACAAGCCATGGGAATAAAGACAGAAATTCTTCCTTACAAAGAGAAGGGGAAGGAAGAAGCTGAAAGGGTGCTTGACGAAATGTGTCGTTCTCATCATGTCCAATGGATTGTTCTGGCAGGTTTTATGAGAATTCTCTCTCCATGGTTTGTAAACAGATGGGAAGGAAAGATACTTAATATCCACCCTGCTCTTCTCCCCTCTTTCCCTGGGAACAGAGCTATTTGGGATGCATGGGAATACGGCGTTAAAGTAACAGGGATAACAATTCATCTTGTAGATCGAGGCATGGATTCCGGCATTATTCTTGCCCAGAAAGCCATAGTCATCAAAGAGGAGGACACGCTAGACAGCCTCACAACGAAGATTCATGAGACTGAACATGATCTTTATTGGAAGACCCTCAAAAAGGCAATAGAAGGTCGATATTCTTTTGACGGGAGGAGAGCCATTAATGACAGCTACTAAAAGAGCCCTCATTTCGGTTTTTGATAAAAAGGGCATTGTGGATTTTGCAAAAAATCTTATAGAGCGGGGATGGCAAATAGTATCAAGTTCTGGTACAGCCACAAAGCTCCGGGAAGCAGGAGTTGAGGTTCTGGAGGTTTCAGACCTCACTGGTTTCCCCCATATTCTTGGAGGGCGAGTTAAGACTCTACATCCCCTCATTTCCGGAGGCATTCTTGCACGCCGCCAGCTTCAAGAAGACATAAAAGATGTTGAACAATACAACATCCCCCTTATTTCCATGGTCGTTTGCAACCTGTATCCCTTCGAAGAAGTCGCTAAAAAAAGGGCCCATATAGATGAACTTTTAGAGAACATAGACATAGGCGGAGTAACTCTTATTCGAGCCGGGGCTAAAAATTATCCTCACGTTATTATACTCACAGACCCGGAAGACTACTCTCGTGTGCTGGAAGAACTGGACGCTGAAAGTGACGTAACTCTTCCTACCCGGCAAAATCTGGCATTGAAGGCTTTTGCTCACACTGCTGCCTATGATGGTGCTATTTTCGATGGTCTCTCCCAAGAACTGGGAGCTACCACAGAATTTCGCAAAGAACTATCCATACCCTTAAAAGAAGTACAGACCTTACGTTACGGGGAAAATCCCCATCAAGAAGCGGCTCTTTATCTTCCCCGCCTGGAAGAGCTGCCATGGGAACAGCTTGCAGGAAAGCCTCTCTCGTATAACAACATTCTCGATCTTGATTGTGCCATGAGAGGAGCCGCCCTTCTTCAGGACGCTCCTGGAGCCTTAGTTATCAAACACACCACCCCCTGTGGCATGGCTTACGGGAAAACATCGAAAGAAGCCTACGAAAAAGCCTTCCGCTGCGACCCTCTTTCGGCATTTGGCGGTGTTGTAGGATTTTCACGCCCTCTTGATATGAATACGGCGCGCTCTATCGCTCAACACTTTACGGAAGTAATTCTTACTCCAGATATTTCTCAAGAGGCCCTCGCTTTCTTAAAACAAGAGAAACCTTCTCTTCGCATCTTGAAATGGCAAGGAGGCCGTGTGTTCCCCTGGCAAGTAACCAGCACTTGGAGTGGATTCCTTGTACAAAAAGACATGCTTCCACCTATTCCGAATCCTGATAAAGGCACATGGATTGGACCGAAACGCGAAGACCTTTGGGATGATCTCCTTCTCGCCTGGAAAGTAGCATATCTGTCAAAAAGCAACGCAGTGGCTATAGTAAAAGACGGCGAAGCCGTAGGAATAGGCATGGGATTCTGTAGTCGCGTTTTTGCAGTAGACTTCGCGACCCATCAGGCCCAAGAGAGAGCTAAAGAAGCTGTAATGGCCAGTGACGCATTCTTTCCCTTCCCTGACGGAGTAGAATCTGCAGCAAAGGCTGGAATAACGGCCATTATACAGCCTGGCGGATCTGTTCGAGACGATGAGGTTTTCGCGAAAGCCCAAGAACTTGGAATCTCCATGTTCATTAGTGGCTGGCGAACATTTCGTCATTAAAGGAGGGAATAGCCCATGAAAGTCCTTGTTATAGGCGGAGGTGGGCGAGAACATGCTCTGGTATGGGCCCTCTCAAAATCTAAACTCGTAGAGGAAATTCATGTGGCTCCAGGCAACGCTGGTATGCGAGGAGTTGCATTTCTTCACTCTGTCCATAGTGAGGGAACAGAAGAAATTCTCGATCTCGCTACACAAATAGACCCTGACCTTATCATTATTGGTCCAGAGGCCCCCCTTGTAAAAGGAGCCGCCGATTCTCTGCGAAACAATGGATTTACAGTGTTTGGACCCGGGAAAACCGGAGCAGCCCTGGAGGGAAGCAAGGCTTTTGCTAAACAGTTTATGAGCCGATGGAACATTCCCACCGCTCCTTTTCGCTTGTGTACAACTTTGGAAGAAGGGATGGAGGCCCTGAAAAAGCGTCACGCACCGTACGTTATAAAAGCCGACGGCCTCGCTGCAGGAAAAGGAGCTTTTGTAGTCGGCAATTTAGAAGACGCTCAAAGCATAATTTCAGATCTCCTCGTAAAAAAGACATTAGGTGCTGCTGGAGAAAAGATAATAGTGGAAGACTATATGCCTGGCCTTGAGCTCACTGTCCTTTGTGTCAGTGATGGGAAAGAGTATCGCATCTTGCCTCCAAGCCAGGATCATAAAAGGGTCTATGATAATGACAAGGGGCCCAATACTGGAGGAATGGGGGCATATTGTCCTGTTCCCTGGGCTGGATCCTCCCTAATGGAACGAATTGAGAAGGAGGTTATTTCTCCAACATTTGAAGGACTCAAGAAGGAAGGGATACCATATTGTGGCGTCCTTTATTTTGGGCTCATGATCGACTCTCACTATAAGCCCCGCGTCGTAGAATATAATGTGCGTTTCGGAGACCCTGAAGCCCAGGTTATTCTCCCGGTCCTTAACGTAGACTTCGCTCAATTAGCTGTGGCTGCCAGTACAGGCGCACTTTCTACTCTTCCCCCTATAGTAGCAAATGGATGGGCCGTAGACGTAGTTATATCGTCTGAAGGATACCCTGGCCCTTACAAAAAAGGGCTTCCCATCTCAGGGCTTCATGAAGCAGCCGCGTTAAGGAATGTCCTTCTTTTCCATAGCGGTACATCTTTAAATCAAGGAGGAGAAACAGTTACGAATGGCGGAAGAGTTTTGAATATAGTAGGACTTGGCCTTTCATTAGAGGATGCTTTGGCACGATCTTATGAGGGAGTAAAATATATCCACTTTGAAGGTGCACACTATCGGCGGGATATTGCCGCAAAAGCCCGAATATAAGGAGGAAGAGAAAAGCTTATGGACACAAACAAACAGACACCAGTTGTAGGTCTGGTCTTAGGTTCTAAATCAGACTTGCCTGCCGCGCATAAAGCAGCAGAGATATTAGAACAATTTCACGTTCCCTTTGAAATAACCATAGCTTCAGCTCATAGAACCCCTGAAGATGCGGCGCTATATGGGCAAAACGCCGAAAAACGAGGATTGTGCGTTATTATAGCCTTGGCAGGCCTATCTGCAGCCCTCCCGGGAGTCTTGGCTGCTCACACATTACTTCCCGTTATCGGCGTTCCTATTTCTGCGGGATCCTTAGGCGGCTTGGATGCCCTTCTTTCTATTGCACAAATGCCTCCTGGCGTTCCTGTAGCTGCCGGAGGCATAGACAGCGCAAAAAACGCAGCTCTTCTCGCATTGAGAATTCTTGCCATCAATAATAAAGAGCTTCGTGAAAATCTGGCTCAATACACTGCCTCAGAAGCCGAAAAAGTACGCAATGCTCGACAAACAATAGTCGACCTGCCAGTAGCCCCTTCAGAAGCTTTCCAAGAACAATAATGCAAACAATATAGGACAGTTTCGAGAAAATATCTTTACGTTCCGGAGCTGTCCTGTCTTTTATTGCATCTATACAAAAGCACAGGCATCTCAAATCTTAAAATTTACTCTTTTTGGTAACCCACCATGGAGCCATATTTGTATCTTGATGTCCAAGGCCAAATATCTCCCACAACGCTGAAAAAGCACCATGAATTCGATTGGCAAAGGCAAAAATAGGAACCAGAGGAAGCCAAAATACCAGTAACAGGTCCTGCCTCGGCCTTTCTGAGAGTAGGAGGACAAAAACGAGGAAGAGAATCACCATTGCCGCGAGGTAAAACAAATACACTAAAGCCATAGTTCCAGCTACAACGCCCAAGGGATAAGCTATAAAGAGATACGCAGTATAAATGACAACGACCACGGGCATCACCACTTGAAACAAGAGTCCTGTCCAGAGCAAGGCTATAAAATTTTTCCACCCCACTAATCGTGGTGAAAAGGTTCGCCAATGCTTTCGGAAGTACATAAACGACAGATCTCCATCCCAACGAAGCCTCTGTTTGAAAAAGTCCCTAAATGTATCTGGGACATGGGTAAAACCCATGGCTTCAGGATCAAAAACAATGCGAAAACAATGATATCGACCCAAATAATTCTTCACTCGCAGTGTAATATCCAGATCCTCAGCAGTTCCGGCATCCCACCCGCCAATCAGCTCTAAAACGGAACGGCGAAAAACTCCAAAAGCCCCCGAGATATTGTTGACCAGCCCAAAAGCGCTAAGTCCTGTTTTGGCAGCCTGAATAGAGAAAAAATATTCTATCGCTTGAAGTCTGGTAACTAAGCTGGCCCTCACATTTCGTACCCGAAGACACCCAGCTACACATCCGACCGTGGGATTCTCAAAATGTCTGGTGGCACGTTCTACCATGTCATTGTCGAAAGATGTGTCGCCATCCAAAGCCATGATTATTTCACCATCAGCAAAGTTCATTCCCGTATTGAGAGCCGACACTCTGCCGCCTCTTTGCCACTTTGGTACCACCTTTAAAACTCGGTTGGGAAGCCGATCCACTTCGTCTTTCATAGACAAAGCCGCACTGTAAGTCTCTTTATTAGCCGCAGCACCGTCTATAATAGGCACAATCTGGATCCGACCAGGATATAACTGTCTGGACAGAGAACGAATAGTCTGTTGCACCGCCTCTCCTTCACTGTAACACGTTATTAGACAGGAGACAGAAGGATAGTAACTGCTTCTCCAAGGAACTTCGTTCATCCGAAGTAAACCGTAACGAAGTACTCCCATCAAAATTAGCAGATAGACAGGCATTTCCAGAAAAAGGACAAAAGGAATGAATCTGAGAATTATTTCCCACGTCTCAGAGACCAAAGGAGCTTCTAAAACCAGAGCAATAATTTGGAAAAACGGCTCAGGTATTAGCATCAGGACTCAAGTTCCCCTAAAATTCTGGCAAGTAAAGATGAAGCGCTCTCCCCCTCTCTCATATTCTGAGATGAAGAGAATGCTACCAGTTGGAATTGGGGCTTAGGTGACGTTTCTGCTAAATTGACTAACTCTAATATCCGGCCACCCACTACAGATGCCCCTGCTTCATCTGTCATAGGCAAAAGAAGCAATAATATACCAGTAGCTGTCCTGGTCGTAACATCAGTATTTCGAATAAGCTGCCTAAGCCGCTCCGCTAATGCGTCCACAATTTGAGAAGCTCTATGACGGCCTAGTTTTTCGGAAACCTGAATTAAATTTACAAACCGAACACCTACCACAGAGAAAGTTTGATCCGGGTAGCGACGGTTCAACAAAATCATCCAATCTAAAAGTTGGTTAAAATACGCGGGAATAACGTAGTTCAGCCGATCTAGAAGAGCATATACATCATCAATGGACCCAACCCTAGCTGCAGCTCGCCCTTTCTCTGATATTCGGTAACCATGAATTGTATTTACGAGAAGTTCCTCTGGATCTGACCTCGTTTGGCAACTGAGGCAATCCACAACAACATGGGCCTCTATGAATTTATGTCCGCAATCGTTGCACAAAAAACTCTCTAAAGGATGATCGTAATCCGAACCTAAATGACGAAGGTGAGTACCACAGAAAGGACAACGATAACCATTCTCCTGGAGAAAATCATCTACCGGCCCCACCCTGCCACAAGTAAAACAGTGAATAAACTCTTTGGGAACAATATCGATACTCCCACAATTGGGGCAAACGTCGATATAATTGAGATGAGTACATTGGCACTTGGGGCACGAGCGTATGCGGTCAATCAAAGGTCCTTGTGACAACAAACCTCTATCCCTCAAATTTCGAAGCCATTGCCTCGTCTCGCTCTCACCACCCAAGAACTCGGCAATGGGATACCTATATGCGTCGCAGGTAAAAGGCTGTAGCAAGGGATTCAGTCCCTCTTGTCGAAGAGCCAAATAGGCCAAAAGACGAAAATCTCTGCTCAGCTCCAAGCTTCCCCGGTCCACTTCATTCAATTTCCCCCACATATCTGCCGTCTTTTCCCAAGCTTGATCTAAAGACTTTATAGCCCCATCGGTAAAGAGCGCAGAATCGGAATCCAGAGATGGAGAGCAAAACACAGGCAAATAACAGGTTTCTGGGATCTTTCTGATCTCCTTGACCGCCATTAAAACAGTCTCTTTAGAAAAGTCCCCATCTAGAATAACTCCATGAACAGATCGTATTTTAGCAACCAGATCTTCCAGCGTATCTACATCTATAACCCCATCTTGAGGCGCAAAAGAAATATTGCCGCAGTTGACAAACCGAAGAAGCCGGATCTCTTCCATAGATATGACACCTTCCTCACTGGTAAAAGCAACTACCACGGCCATCTCCCTCCCCAATGAACAGTTACAGGAAGCCCCTCCACCAAAAAGGCCTCCGGAATGGGAGAACGTGTACTGAGGGTAACCCGTACTGTCTGACGAATCTCTGTCAGAGGTTTTGAAAGAGACGATGGCGCAGGCTCGGCTAGAGTAGGTCTCCCCACAGGGAAAGCCTCCACCATCGTTCCTTCAGGGAAACGTATTCGGACTTTCTTACCCTTCTCTACGAATCCGAGATCTTTAGGGTTCAGGAAGGTAACTATAGATGCAGTTTGAGGGTCAGCCACTACCGCTAAAGGAGCCCCCTGAGCCAAGGCTTGGTTCACAACAGCAAAAACAGCCAAGACAACTCCTGACACGGGAGACGCTAAAGCTACCCCACCCATAATATCTGCCATAGCAGCAAGTTCTCCATCAATTTGCGCCAATCTAACCTGTTGAGATTTATACTCTCCAGAGGGAGCCAATGCTAAATTCAGATCTATTTTTGCCTTAATCACATCAGATTCAGCTCGAAGTACCCTCTTCTGAGCCTCGTTGAGGTCAGCCTTTGTAGCTGCTCCAGCATTAACAAGTTCCTGAATCTTAGATCGATAAGCTTTTTCTTCTTTCAAAACTCTCTCCGCTAAAACCAAAGCATCCCTGAAGGGTTCAGTAGAAATGTGACGGCTCGCATAATCCATCAAGACTTTTCTTTCTGCTGTCAGAGGGGCTCTTTTCATCTCCAGCGTAGGATCCGCTACTTTAGCCATCACGTCTCCCAATGCTATATGCTGGCCTTCTCGAAGATGAACCTCCATTAAAACTCCAGATGTTGGGCTGTTAATCGGGGTTTTCTCCATAAAGATCACCCCAGGAGATGTAGCCCAAAACACCCCTACACTTACCTTGGCTATAAAAAACAGCAAGGGGCTAGAGACCAGCAACACAACAAAATACCATCGCCACCGCGGAAAAGTTCTTCTAGCTGGAGCATAAGGAATTCGTACCCCTTTTTCCTGAAAGGGATCTCGACTCTTCCCAGAAGTAAACCGCACTTTCATCGGACCATCTCCTCATAATCTTTCCAAGCCTGAACAACCACACCCCGGTAGTTCTCTTCTTGGAACACTCCGTTGTAATAGGCAATTCGACTCCATAGAATATCCCGTCCTAAGGTGGCATAGCTTTCGCGGGGAGATAAAATAGACTCCACACTTTGTGCTAAAAGTAATGGAAGATCCGGGTATTTTTTAAGAAGGGCTCCAAATCGATCTGTCACCATATCCACGTTGGTGGAATAAAACATCACTGCTACGTCCTCCATAGACAACGCCACTAACCCTCGCCCCATAATTTCTCCTAACTCCCCCTCCAAATAACGAGGATGGACAGAAAGAGATAGAGGAAGATCTGTATTATCTCGAACAACCTTCAACGTTTGGAGCAATTCCAGAGCAAGCTCAGACCTCTTAGACGCAGCACCAGGAAGAGAATCTGGCTCTAAATCTACGTGAACCCCCTTAAAAGGGAAGGGGGCAAAGAAACGGATTAGTTGAACAAGCTCCATTCGATGCTCTGGCAAAATCCAGGTAGGATCGCCAAGCAAAAGATCAACTTGAATTCCCATGTACGTTGCCTGTTCTAAAAAGGCCATGAGAGATAACCGGGAATTATTCGTGCTAAAAGAGCGGATCTCCTGTCCATCAAAAGAGAGCAATATTCGACAGAATCCCGCTTGTTGAAGTTTTTTCAGTTCTCTATGCCTCGTCTCGCTCTTGAGGAAGGGAGCCGCATTCCACACATAAACTGAAGTATTCTTCCTTGATGGTGTCAGAATTGTAGATGTCTGAACATCTTGCTCTGGAGAGGAAATCATTGCGACTGGCGAATTCGGCAAACTCGCAAGAGGCTTATCAAGGCCTAGCATAGATAAAGGACATCCTCTCTGGACCTCTCCTTCAGGGAAAAAACGAACCAGCTCAGAAGCAGCCTGAAGAACCAGTATTTGGGCATCCACTAATTCCAGAGCAGCACGGAGATGGGCATAGCGACTCTCTTCAAGTTTCTCAAAAGCATCTCCACCAATACGATCATAGCGGAGGTGATGCACTCTTACGGCCTCTGTGGAAGCTTGCACTTTTGCTATTCCGGCCTGAACAGATCGAGAACCGTACTCCAGCAAAGATAAGGCGTCTTCCAACTCCCCTTCAAGGCGAAGGCGTTCCTTCAGCTCTTCGGCTCTATGTCGCTCTAAATCTGCTTGAGCAGCTAATCTAGCCTCATCCTTTTTTGCCCTTAAAGAAGCGAAGGGTTCTTCTACTGTAAGTCGGATGGAAACTCCTGCCCCGGAAGTCCCAGGGAAATCTCGACCAGCGGTAGCACCAAATTCTACAGTTCCATCCCGATCAATTTTTTTTGTGATCTCGAGAATGCGACCATAAATATCCAAAACTCTATTGTTGTATCTCACATTAGTGAGATGGGCCACTCCTAAAGGGCGCCTCTTCTTATAATCCCACCCCGGGAGAGTTGGGAATGGAACTTCTTCGGTCACCTGCCAAGACTGCCCTGTAGCCAATCGAATAACCTGAAGGGCCTGTGTTTCCATCCGAGAGGAAGCGGCCACGTCTCGAAGAGCTACATCATAGACAGACAAAAACTCCAGTCGATCCGCCTCTAAAAGAAACCCTTCTCTTACCCTCTTCGACAAGAGGGCCTCTGTCGCTTCTCGACTCTTCAAGAAATCAGATAAGAGACGGCGTTTCTGCCCCTCCCCCCACAAGACCATATAAGCCTTTCTAAGAGAAATCAGATTCATCTCTCTGGTTCGCTCTGCCAAAATTCGTCCCTCTAAAGTTCGAAGCTCACTTTGAAGGATCTCTATTTTCTCTTTGGTCCATGTACCTAAAATGGGGAAGGAAACGCCTGCTCGAGCAGTAACTTTATTATAGGAAATTCGTTCTTCGGCGGTTTCAGACTCTGGTTCATCGCTATAACCATAAGATATTCCAGCAAAAAACTTAGGGCCACTTCTCTGACGTACAAGGTGTTCTATATGTTCATCCCGCGCCAAAGCCGCCATAGAAGACAGAACTTCTGGCCCTTGTTCGACCATGTTTTCCAACTCTGCCAGAGAAGGGAGGGAAAGACTTTGGCTTCCATATAAAGTAGAAGTCGCTATCGATAAAAGAGCCCACGCCAAACAGGCTATTCTGAGCAAAAACATACTGATAGAACCTCCATGTAAAAATCGGAACTTGCAAGTTGATACTGACACTGCAGAGGCAGAGTCACTTATATAAAAATTGAGAACGTACCCATGCGCTCAAAATTGTAACATATTTCATATAAAGCTAAAACGGCGGAACATGGTAGATAGGAAATCATATGTTAATGTTCAAACTTAAGGGTATTCATATCCCTGAAACGAACTCTATGGTGAACAAAAAACGACCTCTCAATGGATGCTTCGTTCCCTGAGTTTACCTTCTCCCCCTATCATGAGCAGCAAAATAGCCAATACCCAGAATAACTGCAATCCAAAAATAGCGCAGGCGACCTTGAAAGAAGAGCCCTACTTTTTCTCGTCCAACGAGGGCTGTAAAACTAAACACCACCATGACAAATACAGTAAGTACGGCTAATACCTTGCCCCTTGTAGTAAGCGGTTTTCGTTCTGGCATTCTAAAATCTGTCTCCCTTCTTAGGCGACTATTTTTTAAATATTAACAATAATTGTACACCGTATAAAGCTCTTTGCCAAAAAGCAAAAGCCTGCTAACTAAAAAATTAGCAGGCCATATTTCACACTCTCTACTCTATTGTTTTACCTTCCAAAATCTACTCTTTTTTCGTATTCCATTTCTTATGAAGTTCTGCAATAAACCCTTCCTCATCAAGTTTTGTCAGGACTTCATTTATAGCTTCAAGGAAAAGAGGCTCTTCTTGGCTTACAGCTAAAGCCTGTTTTGCCCCTTTCAGCTCAACTGTAAAAGATTTTTTAAGTTGTCCTTTAAATTCTTCACTATTTATATAGGTTTCTGCCACCGTTTCATCCATGAGAGAGGCGTCAGCCCGTTTTAGGGCTACTTCTCGCACAGCATCGTTAAGTTTAGGGAAGCGCTTCACCGTTACATCCGCAACCTCGGAGATAAACACATCCTGTGTCGTAGCTAGCTGTACTGCTACGCTTTTCCCCTTTAAATCCTCCATGCCATTTACATCAGGGCTATTTGTAGGCAGTACAAAAGCACTGAGACTTACCATATAGGGTTGAGAGAAAGCCACCTTTTTGCTTCGTTCCTCCGTAATGCTGAGAGCAGCGGCTATCATATCAATTTTTCCTGTTAAAAGAGATGGGATAACACCATCAAAGGCCATATCTACCCATTCAACTTTCTTACCCAGCCTTTTCCCTACTTCGTTGGCCAAATCAATATCGAACCCTACAAGAGCTCCCGTCTTATCATGAAACTCAAAAGGCGGATAGGAACCTGACGTACCCGCAACAATAGTATCTTTCTCCATAACTGATGCAGCCTGTGCAAATCCACCCCATAAAACAACCACTGTCACCAACAGAACAAATACCCAACTGTTTTTTTTCATCTATCGTCACTCCTCTCTATTTATGAAAAAAATCTTTACTACATAATTACTGAAAAATCTCTATGGGCATTTTATCTTTATGAACCTGTTTCCACGTCTTCAGCGGTAATCCCCATATTTTAATGAACCCAACCGCTGCCTGATGATCAAAAACATCTCCCTCTGAGTAAGTAGCTATATTCATTTGATAGATCGAACTGGGAGACTTCATGCCTCGAACAACTGCTTGCCCTTTGTAAAGTCGAACTTTCACAACTCCATTTACATATTCTTGCGTCGTGTTTATAAAAGAATCAATAGATTCTTTCAGAGGGGAATACCAATAGCCCTCGTATGTGAGTTCCGCAAACTTTGTCTCCATTTCCTTTTTAGCCGCAAGCACTTTCTTATCTAAAGTTAACGTTTCAAGAGCTTTATGGGCTGTAATTAAAGTTATGGCGGCAGGACACTCGTAAACCTCTCGGCTCTTAAATCCTACGAGACGATCTTCGATCATATCGATACGTCCTACACCGTGTTTCCCTGCAAGATTGTTTAAAGACTGAATCAACGCAATCCCATCCATTTTTTCTCCATTCAATGCTACTGGAATTCCCTTTTCAAATGATATCTCCACAAACTCTTGATGATCTGGAGCATTCCACGGATCCACTGTGAGGATATAGGCATCAGAAGGGGGTTCATTCCAGGGATCCTCTAAAATGCCGCACTCAATGGAACGTCCCCATAGGTTTTCATCAATACTGTATGGAGATGCAGTAGTAGCCAAGACAGGAATTCCGTGGGCCTGTGCATACTCCATTTCAGCTTCTCGACTAAAGTGCCAATCTCGAACAGGAGCCAACACGACAAGTTCAGGGTTTAATGCATTAGTACATACCTCCATTCGCACCTGATCCTGTCCTTTACCTGTACATCCATGAGCAACAGCGCCTGCATTCTCTTTTTTTGCCACCGCCGCCATAGCCTTTGCTATAAGAGGGCGCGAGAGAGCCGAATTAAGAGGATAGGTTCCCTGATATAGAGCATTTGCCTTCAACGCTGGCCACACAAATTCCTTTACAAACTCCTTCTTAAGATCCATAACGTAGGCTTTAGAGGCACCACTATGTAAAGCCTTATTTTTGGCTTTCTCCAGATCTACAGATTGCCCCACGTCAGCTGTCATGGTAATGACCTCATATCCCTGTTCTGTCAGCCACATAGCAGCAACAGAAGTATCTAATCCTCCACTGTATGCTAAAACAACCTTCTTCTCTCCCATATTCTGTTCTCCTCCCTTAATGTCTCAAAAACAAACAAGCCCGTCCCTCTTTTTAAGAGGGACGGGCTTGTAACCCGCGGTGCCACCCACGTTGACAAAAGGGGAAAATCCTTTTGTCCTCTCCTTAACATCTCTACTTGATTCCCCATGGGGATCTTTCTTCGAGATCAGCTCTAGGGTTCTATTCTTCTCCTCCACATTCCAAGAAGACTCTCAGCCTCCGGCCTTCTCTCTCTGTAGGTGTGTTTGGAGAATACTCTTCCCTTTCATTGCCGTATCATGCTTTTTTGTATGAGAAGCATTATACACGACAATGAACTTCTGTCAACTATTTTTTTAAAAAGTACCTAAAAGTTTATTTTTTCAAGGCCATTCCCTGAATACCGCTCAAGAGATGGGTAATGGGTCATGTCCATATGAACAGGTGTAATAGAGACATAGCCGTTGGCAAGAGCCCAGACATCGCAGCCTTCTACCAGCTGATCCTCCGGCTGACCTGAAATCCAAAAATAAACATGCCCCTTAGGATCTTCCAGTTTCGTCACTTTCCCCTCATAAAGCCGGACTCCTTTTCTTGTTACTTTGATTCCTTTTAACATGGCGATCGGAAGATTAGGAACATTAATATTGAGTAACACCCCTTCGGGAAGAGGCTCTTCCTCTAAAACTGCCAGCACTTTCTCCACTACAATAGCCGCTGTTTCATAATGACATTCGCTATCTCGACTACTGCAATTCAGGGATACGGCGATAGCACGACGACCCAGGATAACACCTTCCATAGCCGCAGAGACTGTGCCAGAATAGGTAAGATCATCTCCTACGTTAGGCCCATTGTTAATGCCTGAAATAACCATATCAGTCTCACTTTGAACCTCCTCAACTCCCAATACAACGCAATCGGAAGGAGTACCGTCACAAGCATAAACCTTTTGCCCCGGAATATATGGACTCTGATCAATATTCCACAAACGAAGAGGTCTCGTTAAAGTAATGGCATGACCGACACTGCTTCTCTCTCTATCTGGCGCTACTACAGACCATAAGAAACCTTTCGATGCTAAATGTTTGGCCAAAGCCATAAGGCCTGGGGCATAGATTCCATCGTCATTAGTCAATAGGATATTCAAATACTTCTTCTCCTCTCATCAATACACTTAAAGAATCCATCGTATGATGGCATAAGAAATGGGGCTCATAATAGCCGGGATAATACCTAACCCCAAAAGGACCATGAGAATAATAAAACCATAGCGTTCAAGCCAAAAATATTTTTCAATCCAACGGGGCGGTAAGAAGTAATAGAGTATTTTTGAACCATCGAGAGGAGGAATAGGGATAAGATTAAACACCGCGAGTCCCACATTTATAGCTACCATGAGGAACATGAAAAGGCGTAAAGCTGGATTCCCAAGAAAGAAATAAGGAAAAAGCCGTACTAAAAGACCGCAAAACATGGCGCTTGCCAAGTTACCAGCTGCTCCAGCAAGGGAAACAAGAACTATATCCCGTCGAGGGTTTTTAAAATATCTTGGGTCAATAGGAACAGGTTTCGCCCATCCAAATCTGAAGAAAAGGAGCATAAGAGCTCCAATAGGGTCTAAGTGCGCTAAGGGATTAAGAGATAACCTCCCAGCTCTCTCTGCTGTAGGATCTCCAAGAAGGTACGCTACATAACCATGACAAAATTCATGAAAGGTTATAGCCCACAATATAGCAGGCAAACTCAACAATAATTCAGCAATAGGTGGAAAACGGAACATCCCTCTCACTCTCCTTTAGGGAAATGGGTTTCAAGCCATATCAGCTCTTCTTCTCGAGATGGTAGCTCCTCATCAAGGCAACTATCCTTCAGTTTAGAAAGGATACGCCCCAGGCTAGGGCCCCCTTTATATCCCATCCGGATCAAATCCTGTCCAGTGAGGCTGCTATGCGTACTGTGCAGTCGAGAGAGATACAAAAGTATTCGCCGACGCACTCTCCATCTCTCTGTCGCTGCACTCCAGAAAAGGGCTGCTACTGGAGAAACTTCCTTTAAATAGTGATAAATTTCTGAGTTTTTTCTAGCGGCTCTTCCTCCGAGCTCTTGATCAGCTGTACGAAGCCCCTGAAGAGACTCCTCCATAATTTCCCGCTCTTTAGGAGACAGGTTCAAGCGATCTAAGACAGAAAATTGAAGACTCTCAGACGACTCCATAACAAGAGCTGCGAGGAAAGCAAGCCACTCTGCTCCCTTAAAATCTGGGAAATCTCTGGAAATGCGGATAAGAAAAGCCGAAAGGCGACGGAATGTACGAATAACTACATTTCCAATCCGTATTCCTGGAAATAAAATATCCCAAGCTCCTAACTCGGCCATTCGTTTCATTCCCGGATAAGGAGCTTTTTCCTGAAATAAAAGTTCCAGCTCGCTTCGCAGACGAAACCCGGACAACCTCGAAAGGAGCCCCCCCCTCAAGCAACTTTTCAGAAGGCGCAACGTATTATCCTCCATGCGGAAACCAAGCCGTTGTTCTAAGCGAATTCCACGAATAACGCGAGTTGGATCCTCTACGAAACTTAAGTTATGCAAAACCTTCAGTACCTTTTTCTTCAGGTCTCGGCGGCCACCAAAATAATCTATCAGAGTTCCCCATGTATCAGGGGTAATGGAAATAGCCATGGCATTAATAGTAAAATCGCGGCGATACAGGTCGTGTTTCAATGAATCACTTGCCACTTTGGGTTGGGCGAGGGGATATTCATAAAACTCCCGTCTCGCTGTTGCCACATCAACCTTCATTCCATCAGGGAAAATAAGCGTTCCTGTTTTATAACGTTCATGAACAGAAACTCGACATCCCTCCCAATCCAGACTTTTCAAAAAATCCACCGCGCTGCCTTCCACCACCACATCTAAATCGAGACCCTCTCGGCCCAACATAAGATCCCGTACAATTCCGCCCACAATATATGCTTTCATACCAAGGGTCTGCGCACGTTCTCCCAGTTTCTGCAATATAGCCTGTTGTGGGGGTGCCAGTCGAACCATCAACAGGTCGGAAAGATCGGCCGACCATGGAAGCTCTGAAGCTATTTTTCGCTCTTCCGGCGGAAGGGATTCTGGATAAAGTGCGCGAACAAGATCAGTGCGAGTTACAATACCAACAAGAATCTTCCCATCCAAAACAGGCAATCTTCCTATATTGTGAAAAACCAGGATACGGTGAGCTTCCGCTATAGATGCCTCTTTTGAAATAGAGATAACACCCTCTGTCATAAATTCTTTTACAAGAGCCAGGCCAAAACCGTGAAGTTGAGCCTTATCAAGGTCCTTTCGGGTAATAATACCTATTAGAGTGTCTCCTCGTACAACCGGAAGGGCTGAATGTCCATAACGAATCATGATTCTATATGCATCATTCACTGAAGAATCAGGTTCTACCGCCATGACAGGACTTGTCATAATGTCTTCAACGGTTAAGCGAGGTTGAATGGATTCCTCTAGTTTTTTCTCAAGGCTCTCTAGAATAGAGAGCGGACGAACATTATGAAGCGTTACAGACGAGGCCTGAGGATGCCCCCCTCCTCCCAGATGAGCTAAAAACTGAGAAACATCAAGCACCTTCTCGTGACTTCTCGCCACTACATATGTCCTCTTCTCCATCTTAACAGCAGCCAAGGCTACATCCGCATCGAAATAGTCTCGAAGCCGATGAACGAAAAGGGATAACCCATCTATATATATTGGGGAAGAGGTAAAAGAAAGTACAACCCTGGCCCCGTTAATATAGCGAACCCATGCATTTTCAATTAATAAGTCGAGAATTCGCCGCTCCGAAGCAGAAAAGCTCATTTCAATATGGGAAGGAATAATAGTCAAATCGGCCCCTATCTCTTTAAGCCGAGATATAGCAGCAAAATCTCTTTCAGTCGTTCCCCCGAAAGTCAGTCCGCCTGTATCTTCATATATTCCCATAGCGAAAAGCGTCGCTTCTTGAGGCGTAATGGGGATTTGCCGTTCAAAAAGAATTTCAACCAACAAGGTAGTAGTGGCACCTATAGGATCTATAACTATCAGCTCTCCGTCAATATCATCGGCGGAGGGAGGATGATGATCATAAACATGAACAATAACATCTTTTTTCCCCAAAAGAGTTGCGAAAGGACCGATGCGCGACCGGGAACGGGTATCAACTACAATGAGCTGAGTAATCTCATCTTTCCTAATTTTTCGGGGAGTCACAATAGGCCAGCGACGAGGAAATTTTCGCAAAAAATCCCGAACCGTCCGGCTTGTAGAGCCAGAAAGAGAGAGTATGGCGTCGGGATAAAGTTTCGAAGCGGCAACCATACTTGCTATGGAATCAAAATCGTTCCCCATATGGCTCGTTATAACTTTCAACCGTTCATTTCCTCCACTAAATCATTTCGAAGGGCCGCTGATAGACGCGGAACATGAAGGAGCTCCACTTCATTCACGCCCTCGTTTTTCAGTAGTTCCTCTACAAATCTCCAGTAAAATTCACAAGAATAAGCTCGCAACAAATAGCGCTTTCCCATAGATAATCGACCATTTTGCATAAGAGCATTGACTAAAGGCTGCACCTCCACCCTCGAAGCCCAGCCAGAGGCTCCCAGGCGAACAGCCGCACGGCGAAGACTCTTTTCATCAGAGCTATACGCCTGAATAACACAAAGAGCCGCCATTTTTTTAAACGCAACGGCATATCGCAACAAAGACTCTTCAAGACTCTCTAAAGACCCCTCATTCTGTATCACAAGATCAGCCATAGCCTGTTTTTCTTCAGTATTCATAAGGAAACGCTCTCGACGTTCTATCTCTTCCTCATTCCATCCACGCGAAACGTTCCGAGAAAGTCTCGTTGACGTAGATGCCGTCACATACACTGTATAATCTACCCACCACGGCACACTATTCTCAAAAAGGAGCGGAATCTCTGCTACAATCCATCCTCGAAGAGCAAACATCCGACGTTCCATCTCTTTACGAACCATAGGATGGAGAATAGAACAAAGCCACTCGTATTCTTTGGGGTCAGCAAAAATACGAGAAGCGATCTCTGATGGATTGATGCTGCCATTATGATAAAAAACGCAACTTCCCCATCGCTCTTCCACTCTTTTTAGGACTCTGGGTTCTTTCCATATTTCATGGATTATACAATCTGCGTCAATAATAGAAGCCCCGTGATTTTTCCAAAGACCAGCGACAGTAGATTTACCAGCCCCTACGTCTCCTGTCACGCCCAAAACCAGCATAGGACATCTCCTCCTCGCCTTGGTCTTCAACTTCTTTATTCCCGTCGGGAATCTCCCAAAGGAAACGAGACAAGCCGTTTCTGAAAACAGAACCAAAAAGCCGGCGACTCCGTGCTCCTGTCATGTAAAGTTTTTCTTCCGCACGTGTCATACCCACATAGCAGAGCCGACGCTCTTCTTCAAGGCTTTCTTGGTCTTCCATACACTTAAAATGAGGGAAGATAGCTTCTTCCAGCCCCACAAGGAACACTACTGGAAATTCCAATCCTTTAGCCGCATGAAGTGTCAAAAAGTTTACTGCACCTAAATCTCCCAAATCCGTAGTTTCCAGATCTGTAAAGAGAGCCACCTCCGCCAGCACTTCGGCAAGATCCCCCCCTGATGAAATGAGAGACCCCAGCTCGCGGATGTTTTCCACTCGCTCTTCCCATCCTTCAGGATCATCTTTTTTCAGTTGCTCCTGATAACCAATGCTGTCAAGGATATAAAGCAACACATCCTGGAAGTTTTGGGATTTCTTTAAAATAGCCGACATATGAAGAGCTAGTTCCATAGCCCCTGCACGTGCTTTCCCCGAAAGGGTAAGCTCTTTCCCCTCCTCTATGACCGCCCAAATTTGATGGGCTTCCATTGCAGAAAGAGAACCGAGAGTTTCACCCAGCTTTTCCAGGCTTTTCTTTCCAAGCCCTCGCGCCGGGACATTGGCTACCCTTGACAAAGAAGCCAAGTCTGCCGGATTCACCGCGAGACGCATATAAGAAAGCATGTCTTTTATTTCTTTTCTGTCATAAAACGCCGTACCCCTCACAACACGATAGGGAACGCCTCGTTCTATGCATTTCTGCTCGTAAATTCGGCTCATAGCATTAATGCGATAAAGAATTGCCATATCGCCATATTTATATCCTTGAAAATCATGAAGCTTTTTTATTTCCGACATAATAAATTCAGCTTCTTTATATTCGTTAGGTGAAAGAAGGACGTGTATTTTATCTCCCATATCCCGGGCTGTCCACAGATTCTTCTTCCTGCGCCGCTCGTTGCTCATAATCACTGAGTTTGCAGCTTTCAAAATATTCCCGGTGGATCGATAATTCTGATCTAAGACCACCACTTTCGCAGCAGGAAAATCTTTCTCAAAGTTAAGGATCATGGTCATATCAGCCCCTCGCCATCCATAAATAGATTGGTCTGGATCTCCTACAACCATAATTCGACCTGAAGTACCTATAAGACGGCGTAAAAGAAGATATTGAGGTTTATTTACGTCCTGATATTCATCGACCAAAATCCAATCAAGCCGTTCCTGCTCCCTCTTTCGAAGGTCACTATCAACGGTTAAAAGATGGAGGGGAAGGACCAGGAGATCATCAAAATCTATAGCATTCTGCTTCCTCAACTCTTCATTGTATAGGCTATAAACTTGATGTTCTATGCCCTCCAACCCTAAAGGCTCTAAAGTTTTAGGATTTCCTTCTGTTTTTGCCTTCGAAATTCTGTCAAGAACATGGGATGGATCAATTTGTTTCGGATCGAGGCGCAAATCCTCCATTACTTTTTTCACAAGAGATCGGCTATCGTTACGATCAAAAATAGCAAAACCTTTTTTGAGGCCAAGAAATTCTAGCTGGTCGCTATTTCGAAAAAGGAAATGAAGGCCATAAGAATGGAAAGTACTTACTTGCATTATAGCCGCAGAATCTCCGATTAGAGATATTACACGCTCTTTCATTTCCCGGGCTGCTTTATTCGTGAACGTTACAGCAAGTATCCCCCGCGGGGAGGCATATCCCTTATTAATAAGGTAGGCTACTTTATGAGTTAAAACTCTTGTTTTGCCACTTCCTGCCCCAGCAAGAACGAGTAATGGGCCGTCGCAATAAGAAACAGCCTCCTGTTGCCGCGGATTCAACTTCTCTAAAATAGGGTCATTTACAGACATTCAGAACGCTTCTCCTTTAATAATTTCTCCACCAAGGATACCCACTTCTGAATACCCTTGCCTGTCAACGCTTCTATCTCAATACATTCTACATTGGGATTTAAGTGAAAAAGATCATTCTTATATAAATCCATATCAAAGGGAACGTAAGGGACGAGATCTACCTTTGTGAGAAGAACAGCTTTGGCTTCGGAAAACAGATGCGGGTACTTCAAAGGTTTGTCAGCACCTTCTGGAATACTGCTCACTGCTACTTTCCAGTCCTCACCTATATCAAATTCTGCGGGACAGACTAAATTCCCCACATTTTCTATAAAGATCACATCAATATCTTCGAGAGGCAACTCTTCGAGAGCTTTTTTCACTAAATTCGCCTCAAGATGGCATCCCCCATGAGTGTTAATCTGAATTGAAGGAACTCCCAACTTTGAAAGACGTTCCGCATCTCGAGAAGTGGCTATATCACCTTCAATAACAGCAAAAGAGAAGGGAGCTTTATCTTTTGTCGCTTCAAGTAGCGTAGTTTTCCCGGCCCCTGGGGACCCTATAATATTAATAACCAAAAGACCTCGACGAGACATCTCTTTTCGAATCTGCAGGGCATACTCTTCATCAGCTGCCATAACGGACTGTTGAATCTTATAGATTTTAGCCATGTTCTTCTTCCACCTCCACTGACTCTATATCCAACTCCATACCCGACAAAACGTCAACATCCAAAGAGCCACAATGAGGACAGACAAAATCCATTTGATCTTCTCCCCATTTTTTGTCACATTTTTTACACTTAAAACTCATGGGAATCTCTATGATCTCCATTTTAGCCCCTGCAAGAGGTGTATCTTTTGTGGCGATAAGAAACACAAAAGACATGACATCAGGGATCACTTGCCTCATAGCTCCAACGTGAAGAGTAACCTTATTAATATGATTCCATTTATGAGATTTTTGTAACTCTAAAAGAGTCTCTATAATGGATTCAACCAGAGACATCTCGTGCATAGAATCGCCCCCAGTCGGGATGTATCAGAAAAAAAGGCCCCCGCAGGGGCCTTTCATACCTTTCTAAAAGTCGCCCGATCAATCGATAGGCTCGAGAAGACCAAACCCCCCGTTTTTCCTTCTATACACCACGTTTACCGTACCTGTTTCCACATTCTTAAAGAGGAAAAACTCATGTCCGAGAAGATCCATTTGCATCGTAGCCTCTTTAGCTGTCATAGGCCGTAGAGGGAATCTTTTTACTTTGACTATTTCTTCTTCTACGAGGGGAACAGTTTCAACTTCTGGGAATCCCTCTAGATTAAAAGAAACATCGTGTGTCTTGAGCTGTGCTCTGTCTTTGAGGTAGTCGTTATGGCGCTTAATTTGACGTTCGATATTTTTCATGGCCTTATCGAAAGCTTTCCTCATATCAGGAGAATTCTCCTCGCTCCTCATAATGACTCCGTTGGCGTTGGAGGTAACTTCCACATTGTACATCCCCCGACCGAAGCTCACCAAAACCTGATTATCAAGGATGCGGCTAAAAAACTTATCCAGCTTTGACATCTTTCCCCTCATATAATCTCGGAGCTCGTCGTCAATAACAGCATTTCGCGCTACAAAGCGTACGTCCATAAACATCCCTCCAATCTACTAGCTCTGATCACAAATATTCTAACATTGTCACAACATATGGGCAATAAAGAGGGCTGGTATCCCCTCCCTCTCATCGGTATAATATCTATTGTAGCTATATCATCACCATCATAATCAGGAGTTGATAGATAATGCACATTTCAGAGCGGGCACGCAGAATGGAACCATCGGCCACTCTCGCAGTAGTAGCCAAAGCCAAAGCCCTCAAAAGAGAGGGGAAACCTGTTATTTCTTTTGGTGCAGGAGAGCCTGATTTTCAATCCCCTGCTTCAGCACTGGAATACGCCCATACCGCTATGGAAAAAGGGCAGACACACTACACTCCGGCCTCTGGGATCCCTGAACTGAAAGAAGAAGTCTGCAACTATTATAAGAGCCACTTTAATCTTAGCTACGAAAGCAATCAGGTTCTCATCGGAGCAGGAGCAAAGCCCCTTCTTTACGAAGCTTTGGGCTGTACAGTGGACCCTGGTGATGAGGTACTGGTATTTACACCTGCATGGGTCAGTTACGTGGAGCAAATTCGCCTTTTTGAAGGCAAGGCTGTGCTGATCGACACATCTGATACAGGATTCGTTCCGGATTTGGAAAGGGTACGAAAGGCTATAACCTCAAAAACACGCTGCATGATGATTAATTCTCCCAACAATCCCACCGGAGCCGTTTACGACGAAAAAACTCTTAAGGGACTTGCTGATTTAGCTATAAAACATAATATTGTTATTATTTATGATGAAATCTATGAACGACTGGTCTATGGAGAGGCGAAGCATCACCAAATTTTGAATCTCTGCCCAGAAGCTAAAGATTTGACGATCATCATAAATGGAGTAAGCAAAGCTTTTGCCATGACAGGGTGGCGTATTGGTTACGCTCTCGGCCCTGCAGAGATTATTGCCAAGATGGGGTCTTTCCAGGGGCATCTTACTTCCAATGCATGCTCTATAGCCCAGTGGGCCGCCCTCGGCGCTCTTAGAGGGGCAGAAAAGGACGTACAAGCCATGCATGGAGAGTTTAGCAAACGGCGGGATCTTATTATCAGTCTTTTGAACGATATGCCCCTCATCTCCTTCCAGGAACCCCGCGGTGCTTTCTATGTTTGGATCGACGTGAAAAACACCTTGGGGAAAAAACATGACAACCGTACTATTACAGATGATGGTTCATTTTGCACGGCGCTTTTGGAAAGTAAATATGTGGCTGGAGTGCCTGGAGCAGCTTTCATGGTACCTGGAAATATGAGGGTTTCCTATTCCAACTCTAGCGAAGAGATTCGGGATGGAATGAAGCGATTAAAAGAGTTCCTAGAAGAACTCAAATAGAACCTTGCAGTTTTTGAGAAAGAGAGAGGCGGTTTTGTGCTGCCTCTCTCTTTTATTTTTTACCTATCCAAAACTTCAGGATTAACTACATAAGCTGGACGTCGCCCTTGCAATGCGTCAATAAGATTTTGAGCTGCCAGCCGACTCATACCTCCACGAGAATCTAAAGTGGCACTTCCCATGTGAGGCATAACCGTAACGTTAGGCAAGGAAAGCAATGGTTCATCTACGGGAACGGGCTCGACTTCAAAAACATCAAGCCCCGCACCCCATAACCACTTCTCTGATAAAGCTTTATACAGGGCTCGTTGATCCACAACCAATCCCCTCGCTGTATTAATAAGAATAGCCGTTGATTTCATCTTTTTAAGCTCTGTTTCTCCTATAAGTCCTCGCGTCTCTGACGTTAAAGGACAATGGATAGAAACATAATCTGATATGCGTAATAATTCATCTAAAGAGGCACGTCTCGCCCCTACCTCTTTCTCTGCCTCTGGTTTAGGAGACGGGTTAAAATATACAATAGACATGCCAAAACCTCGGCCTCGCCGTGCCATAGCTTGTCCAATCTTTCCAAACCCAATAATACCAAGGGTTTTTTGAGCAGTATCCATACCAAGCCACATATCAGGATACCACGTTCTCCATTCCCCTCTCCTCAAATATCCACCACACTCTACAAGACGTCGAGCTACAGCTAGGAGAAGCGTAAAAGCCAAATCCGCGGTGGCATCAGTTAAGACATCTGGAGTATTGCAAATAAGAACTCCATGACGAGTTGCCGCTTCAACATCTATATTGTCGAATCCAACAGCATGCTGACTTACCACCTTAAGATGAGGAGCTTGTTGAAAAAACTCTTCGTCAATTTTGTCAGCCGGCATGGAAAGAAGCCCATCTATAAATTGAACCTCTCGTAATAAAACGCCTCTGTCTGGGGCACCTTCTCCTTCCCACATACGATAAGAGACCTGCCCCTCTAAAATATCTCTGCCCTCTTTCAATATACGCTGACTTACATACACTTTCGGTAAAGCCAAAAGGGTCACCTCCATTGATACTTCATTCGACTTTTATTGTAACAGGATTTTACAACTAACAGATACAACAAAAGGTATATAAATAGTTTTCTACTTTAATTTTCATACTGGGACAGTAGATAAAACTCACATATTCTCTGGAACTCTTTACTTTAGATTGTTGTATTTTATAAAAGTTTGGATTATACTTCCCACTGTCTCTATTTTAACCTTTACAACCTTATTTAAATGGGAGGTTCCTTTGATATGGCTTCATGGCTCGAAAGTTTTTTTAAGGTACGAGAAGCTGGTAGTGATGCTCGTACAGAAATATTAGCTGGAGTAACCACCTTTATGACGATGGCGTACATTATTTTCGTCAATCCTGACATTATGTCAAAAGCGGGAATGCCTTTTGGCCCTGTTATGTCGGCTACGTGTCTGGCCAGTGCTTTTGCCACATTACTTATGGCTTTTCTGGCTAATTACCCTATCGCCCTCTCTGTGGGTATGGGGCTCAATGCTTTTTTTGCTTTTGGCGTAGTCCTCAACATGGGCATAAGCTGGCAAACAGCCTTAGCTGCTATCTTTACTGAAGGAGTTATTTTTGTAGCATTAACTCTCACCCGCATCCGCGAAGAAGTAGTAAATGCTATCCCCACCTCTCTTAAGATCGGTATATCCACAGGCATCGGCTTTTTCATAACTTTCATAGGCCTCCAAAGTGCCGGCATTATAGTGAAAAATGATGCAGTACTTGTAGGGATGGGGAATTTAAAAAGCCCTTCCGCTCTCCTCGCTATTGCCGGATTTTTTCTCATGGTAATCTTGGAAGCTCGTAAAGTTCGTGGGTCTATTCTTTGGGGGATTTTGATTATCACCGCTCTAAGCATTCCCTTCGGCGTAACATCCATGCCTTCAGGGATTATTTCTATGCCTCCTTCCATTGCTCCTATAGTAGGCAAGCTCGATTTTTCTGCTTTCTGGAATGCTGATTTCTGGATTATTGTCTTTACCTTTTTCTTCGTAGATTTCTTTGACACTGTGGGAACTCTGGTAGGAGTTACAAACAGAGCAGGCATGCTTGACAAAGAGGGGAATTTACCACGAGCAAAAGAAGCTCTGCTCGCAGACGCGGTAGGGACTGTGGCCGGAGCCATTCTTGGAACCTCTACTGTCACTTCTTTTGTTGAGAGCGCTAGCGGTGTAGAACAGGGAGGGCGAACTGGACTCACATCTCTCGTTACGGCTATTCTCTTTTTGCTCGCTCTTTTCTTCAGCCCCATCGTAGCTGTTGTGCCACCATGTGCTACAGCCCCAGCCTTGATAATGGTGGGTATCTTTATGATGATGAGTCTCAAGGGCTTCGATTTCGGCGAATGGACAGATATCGTTCCTGCATGCATCGCTATTTTCACGATGCCTTTCAGCTATAGCATCGCTGCTGGAATTGAGTTTGGTGTCATTAGTTTTGTAATTATAAAAATCTGTACAGGACGGAAAAAAGAGATTAGCCCCATGATGTTCCTCCTCTTCCTTGTTTTTATCTTAAAGGAAGTATTCTTCTAAACTATCAGGACACCGCACGTACAATAAAAAGAAGGGCCTCGCTTCGTTACGCGAGGCCCTTTAAAATTAAAAGAGAAAACCCAAATACATTAATCTCCTTCTAAAATTTCCTTATCTTTGTTTTTCAAAATCTCATCAATTTTACGAATATACTCGTCTGTAACATCTTGTACGTCTTTAGTATATTTCCGCTGATCATCCTCACTAATCAGTGAATCTTTTTCCATCTTTTTCAGAGTATCGTTCGTATCACGACGAAGATTACGAATCGCTATTTTAGCTTCCTCAGCATATTTAGCCACTACTTTCGAAAGCTCCATACGCCGCTCCTTCGTGAGTTCAGGAAGGGTTAACCGAATGATCTCTCCATCATTTTGAGGATTAATGCCAAGAGAAGAGGCCTGAATGGCCTTCTCTATCCCTTTCAATATCGACTTATCGAAGGGAGCTATTACAATCTGCCTGGCTTCGGGCACAGAAACTGTGGCAAGTTGCTTAATAGGGGTCTGGGTCCCGTAATAATCGACCTTAATATCGTTCACAAGCCCTGGGTGGGCACGACCTGTTCGAATACCGATATATTCTTCCTTTAGGTGTTCAACAGCTTTCTCCATCTTTTCTTTCATTGTTGAAATTTCTTGTTTAGGCACTATAAAACTCCTCCTTCCCCGTCGAGACTATGGTGCCAACTTTTTTCCCATGAAGCAAGAAGTCGCTCAAATTACCTTTTTTCAAAACATTTAAAACCACTATTGGAATCTTATTTTCCATACATAAAGAAAAAGCCGCCGCGTCCATTATTTCTAATTGCTTCTGCAATGCATCCATGTAGGTTATTCTATGTAAAAGAATTGCGTTTGGGTTTTTCTCCGGATCTTCATTATATATACCATTTACCTTTGTAGCTTTCAACAAACAATCGGCCCCTACCTCAGCAGCGCGAAGAGCCGCCGCAGTATCGGTTGAAAAGTAAGGCGACCCAGTTCCACCAGCGAAAATAACGATTCTCTCTTTTTCAAGATGGCGGATAGCTCGTCTCCGAATATAGGGCTCTGCTATCTGACGCATTTCTACAGCAGTCTGAACCCGAGTAGGAACACCTAGTTTTTCTAATGTATCCTGAAGGGCAAGAGCATTAATAACAGTAGCTAGCATCCCCATATAATCAGCTTGAGCTCTCTCTATACCCATTGTCTCCACATCTCTGCCGCGAAGCATATTACCGCCACCAACAACCATGGCTATCTCTATGCCAGAATTCGCTACCTCCGCTATTTCTTCACATATAGAGCGTATCGCTTCAAAATCAAGCCCAAAAGCCTTCGTTCCAGCTAAAACCTCTCCTGATAGCTTCAGTAACACCCGTTTGAACATGCTCTAAATCCTCCATCTATTCCCTAACAATCAACAAACACAAAAAAGGCGAGGTCCTGAATATCGACCTCGCCCCTGTTTTTTTATTCGCCAATAGCAAATCGGGCGATTTTTCCAACCTTTATATTTTCGCCCAGTTTGGCTATGTTTGCTATAACCAAATCTTTAACTTTCTTATCTCCATCACGGATGTAGGGCTGTTCAAGAAGACAGACTGTTTCGTAATACTTCTGAACCTTCCCTTCCGCTATCTTATCTACGATCTTCTCAGGTTTCCCCTCGTCAAGAGCTTGCTGACGATAGATATCTTTCTCTCTATCCAGAACCTCGATAGGAATCTCTTCAGGATCTATATATAAAGGTGCAGTAGCTGCCACCTGCATAGCCAATTCATGTCCAAGCTCCTGGAACTCATCGGTCTTCGCCACGAAGTCAGTCTCACAATTCAACTCAACCATGGAGGCAATTTTGGCGTTGGTGTGCAAATAGCAGAAAACCCTACCATCTGCAGCTGTACGAGCCGCTTTCTTTGCGGCCTTCGCAATTCCCTTTTCACGAAGGAAATCAATAGCCTTTTCCATATCGCCATTTGTCTCTACAAGGGCATGTTTACAATCCATCATGCCTGCCCCGGTACGTTCTCTGAGTTCTCTTACTGCAGATGCACTAATATCCGCCATGCTTAATACGTCCTCCTTAATTATTATTCTTCTTCGCTATCGTCATAAGTCTCAAGAAGACGCTCTCGAACCTCGATAATGTCTTTTTCGCCAACTTCTTCCTGTCCCTCAGCTGCCTCATGCCCTTCAACTGCGGCATCCACTCCCTGTTTCCCTTCAATTACAGCATCTGCCATGAGGCCAGAAATCAACTTTATAGCCCGAATAGCATCATCATTGCCCGGGATAGGATAATCGATCATTTCAGGGTCACAATTTGTATCGACGATGGCAATCACAGGAATCATAAGTTTCTTAGCCTCAAGAACAGCTATTTCTTCTCTTCGCGGATCGATAAGGAAGAGGGCATCTGGAAGAGCCTTCATCCCAGCGATACCACTCAAATATTTTTCAAGTTTGGCTAACTCTTTTTTGAGAAGAACTACTTCTTTTTTAGGAAGATCCTCCCATGTATCGTTCTCTGTCAAACGACGAAGCTCAATCATTCTGTTGACCCGTTTCCGAATGGTGGAGAAGTTAGTAAGAAGTCCACCCAGCCAGCGCTGGTTTATATAATATTGCCCACAGCGCATAGCTTCTTCTCGAATTGTATCCTGAGCCTGCCGTTTGGTTCCCACGAAAAGAACCGAACCACCATTTTCAGAAATTTCACGTACGAAACTATACGCCTTCTCCAACCCTCTCACTGTCTTCTGAAGGTCAATAATATAGACTCCGTTTCTTTCAGTAAAAATATACGGCTTCATCTTAGGATTCCACCGTCTCGTCTGGTGTCCAAAGTGGACGCCACATTCAAGAAGCTGTTTCATACTTACTACAGACATAGCATATTCCTCCTGATATTTGGTTTTCCCTCCACAAACATCGCCTGGAAGCAGGATCCTTGCTAAACAAAGACACCCCCACCCCCATCAGTTCATGTGTGTGATATGGGCCACCGGACAGTATATCACAAATGAAGATACCCCTTCAACTATTGCAGAAACAACATATACCCTGTATTGTTAGACAGATAAAGATGTGAAAAACATCGCTCTTAAGGAGGATCAACAATGGGTAAAAATTCCCTCGTTAATAAGCTCGACGATATGTCACCAGCAGCAAAAGCAATGTTTAACCGGTTACGAAGAGTTGAAGGGCAACTTCGCGGCATTCAAAGAATGATTCTTGAAGACAAACCCTGCTACGACGTACTCCTTCAGCTTTCTGCAGCGAGAAAAGCCATGCAAAAAGCCTGTATTGAAATATTGAAAAACTACATCAACAAATGTGTTCACGAAGCCCAAGACCCTGACTTGGACAACCTTGAAAAACTCATAGAAGCACTTATTGACATCGCTCCCGCAGGGATGGTTTTCAAGAACGACGAAGATGAAGAGAAGAACGAAAAAAAAGCATAAAAAGAGCGGCCCTCTCCGGGAGATCCAGCTACCTGTGGCACCCAGAACACTCCGCTTACTGCTGCTCCCTCCCGGGCCTGACAGAATTCACGGGGATCTGCCGCACAGGGCTGAACCCCCCGGAGAAGACCGCCGACGGGTATTCTAACAGTCTTTTCTTTTAGAAGCAAGATCTTTTCTGATTATCTATTGTCACTTTCCAAATTTTCCCATGAGTTCTGCCGTCCCAACAATGTGTCCCTTCATTGCCTTTTCCACCGAGTGAATTGAGGCTCCTCCCTTCACACCAAGTTCTATATCCAAAGCATAAAGGGTGAAGATATAGCGATGAACACCGAAAGGAGGTTGCGGTCCATCATACCCAATCTCTCCCCAACTGTTGAGACCCTGTCGTATCCCATCAGACGTTTCGTCGGCCCTCCCCATGTCTGGTGGCAACCCATTATTGTTTTTCGGAATATTATAGACTACCCAATGGGTCCATATGCCGGCAAGAGCATCAGGATCAAGGCAGAAAAGCACCAAACTCACAGCATTATCAGGCACATCTTCCCACACCAAAGAAGGCGGGATGTTCCCAAAGAGACGCCCATGATGATGGGGAATAGCTGCTCCGTTTTCAAAACTATTACACACCAACTTCATGACGTTCCCCCCTCACTCTCTATATTGACTATATTTTATATTATAAAAAGATGTGTCAACAATGAGAAGCCCGTACTTGTTCGAACATGCTTTATTTTCCCATAAAAAAATTAAAGTTAAATTGTATGATAAAATAAAAAAGTTCCTCTTTATCTCTCCATAAGGGGGTTATTAAAATGATCGAGCAAGTATTGTCTCTGGAAGAACGTTTTCGCTCAACATACCTCTCATATTGGAAAGACATACACACCTATCCCGAACTCAGCGACCAGGAAATTCGAACAGCAGAAAAAGTAGCTACTGTATTGCGCTCTCTTGGACTTGAAGTACGGACAGGAGTAGGAACCACAGGAGTTGTAGGTTTGTTACGAGGCTCTCAAAATGGCCCCACCATCGGTCTTCGAGCTGATATGGACGCTCTCTCCATAGAAGAAAAGACCGGAGTTCCTTTCGCTTCGAAAAATCCCGGAATTATGCATGCCTGCGGTCATGACTCTCACACTGCTATGCTTTTAGGAGCCGCTCATATTCTTTCGGAACTGAAAGGATCCATAAAAGGAGTTATTAAATTTATATTCCAACCGGCAGAGGAAAACAGCCCTACAGGCGGTGCTCCGGGCATGATTCGAGACGGGGTATTGGAAAACCCAGCAATAGATTATATGATTGGAATTCACGTATGGCCTACGTTAAAGACAGGAACAATTGGAGTGCGAGAAGGGGCTATGTCTGCCGCTTCAGATCGTCTTCATATAACTATAAAGGGGAGATCGGCTCACGCCTCCACTCCTCAAAGAGGCATTGATGCCATTGTCGCTTCAGCACAAGTGATCAATGCCCTTCAATCAATAATTTCCAGGAATGTGAGCCCTCTCGATCAAGCTGTTATTACTATAGGAACTATACAGGGTGGAAGCCGTTACAATATTATCCCTGAGGAAGTTTTTCTCGATGGAACGGTGAGAACTTTCGATCCCGGCACACGAGGGAAAATGCCTGAATGGATTACTCGTGCGGCAAAGGGGACGGCAGAGGCCCTTGGCGCAGAAGCAATTGTAGATTATAAATTTGGCTACCCTTCTCTCATGAATAACGTCGAATTAGTGAACAAAGCCAAAGAAGTTATTCGAGAAATTGTTGGAAAAAGGGGACTCATCGACATTAAAATGCCCGACCTTGGTGGAGAAGATTTCGCTTTTTTCAGCGAAAAAGTACCTGCAGTTTTTGCATGGATCGGTTGTTGCCCTCGGGAAGAAGCATGTGAAAAGTATCCTATGCTTCATAATAATCGTTTTATCCCTGATGAATCCGCTCTCCCCTATGGGGTAAAATATTTGGTTTTATCCACTTTAAAACTGACGGAAATGGAGAAAAGATAATGGACAAAGCGTTGACAGAAAAACTTATTTTTTATAGAAGAGATTTTCATAAATACCCGGAAACGGCGTGGACAGAATTTCGCACTGCTTCATTGGTAGCAGAACGCCTTTTTCGATTAGGCTACACAAAACTCCTATTGGGCCGTCAAATTTTTTACATCCCTTCTATCATGGGACGTCCTTCAAAAGACATAATAGATCGCCATGCAAAGAGGGCTCTTGACCAGGGAGGCCTTCGAGAGTGGATAAATAAGATGGAAGGATATCCTGGCGTTGTAGCAATATTGGAAACAGGGCGTCCCGGCCCAGTAGTAGCTCTGCGTTTTGACATGGATGCTGTAGATGTTTCAGAAACGACAAATTCATCTCATATTCCTGTACAGGAAGGTTTTGCCTCTGTTAATCCAGGTGCTATGCATGCCTGTGGTCATGATGGTCATACGGCCATGGGCCTCGTGCTTGCTGAAATACTAAAAAGAGAAGAGAGTACCCTCAAAGGGACAATCAAACTTATTTTCCAACCTGCCGAGGAAGGAGTACGTGGCGCAAAAGCAATGGCAGATAGAGGCATTCTTGATGATTGTAGTTACTTCATTGCCCTTCATTTGGGCATGTCAAATCCTACAGGAAAGCTGACTGCCGGCACACATGGATTCTTATGCACTACTAAGTTTGACGTGAATTTTATAGGGAAAGCATCCCACGCCGGAGCCGCTCCGCAAGACGGGAAAAACGCTCTCCTGGCGGCATGCAGCGCCGCACTGAATCTTCATGCCATAGCTCCCCATTCCCGAGGAATGACACGAATCAACGTAGGGGTCCTACAGGCAGGTGAAGGTCGCAACGTTATTCCGCCCAAAGCTCTTATGAAAGTGGAAACTCGTGGAGAAACGGAGGAAATTGCAGCTTATGTTTACTCTCGGGCAAAAGATATTATAGAAGGGGCTGCAATTATGTACGGAACAGAAAAGACCCTTCAAGAAACTGGCTCCGCCACTACAACACAAAGTGATGGTGAAATTGTGGATATTATTGTCGACGCGGCCCGCTCTATGGGAACCTTTGCAGAGATAGAGAGAGATGCAGCCCCAGGCGGGAGTGACGATGCCACATGGATGATGAAACGGGTACAGGAACGTGGTGGGAAAGCAACATACATAATTCTTGGATCCACCCTCAAGGCCGGTCATCATAACGAATGCTTTGATTTCGATGAAACCGTTCTTCCCATGGGTGTTGATCTTCTTTACACCGTTTTGAGGACCTTAAGCAAAAAACAATAGGACTCGACATAGAGTAACATTTAAAATTTCCTGGAGATATCCTCCTTCCGAAAAATTTTATGTCTGTTATAAACAGGGCTAGAAAAGGAGATGGTCGTTTGTGAAAAAACCTGTTATCGGCATTATTGGCAATATTCTTTTTGAAAAAAGCGAAGATATGCCAGGTCTCGAACGAAATTATGTCAACAGAGACTATACAAAAGCCATAGAAAAAGCAGGGGGGGTACCTGTCATTTTACCTGTAGTAGAAAACTTGAGTTTGGCTCCTTTCCTGATAGAGAGAGTGGATGGCGTTCTTGTTTCTGGAGGTTACGACATAAATCCCCTCCTGTACGGAGAAGAGCCCGAGAGAAAATTAGGATTTGTGTCCGCGTCTGTCGATCGTTCTCAACTTGCCATAATCCAAGCTGCTCTAGAGGCACGAAAACCCTACCTGGGGATCTGTAAAGGAGCGCAGCTTCTTAATGTTGCGTTGGAAGGATCTCTCTACCAAGATATTAGCTGTAAAGACAATTTTTTTGTAAAACATTCACAAGATGCTCCACGAGGTGAAGCCACCCACTCTATAAAGATAGCAACAGGCTCTATTCTCGCATCTCTATTTCCACATGAAATAGCTGTGAACAGCTATCACCATCAGAGTATCAAAAATTGTGGGAAGGGTCTCAAGGTAACAGCACAAGCTGCCGACGGAGTAATAGAAGCTGTGGAAAAAGATGGAGATCCTTTCGTAATGGGGGTACAGTGGCATCCGGAAATGATGCTCTCTCTATCGGATCTTATGCTTCCTCTGTTTCAACACTTTGTAGAAAAATCCTCTCAATAAACGATAAAAAGCGGAGCGGACCTATTATAAAAATCCGCTCCGTTTGTATTCTGTGCTTTTTACATACCCAATCACTGTATGTATCGCTAGGCCGAACGAGTTCCGTAGAGTTTGATAATGTTGACAATAACCTCTACGCCTTTCTCTAAAGCAAAAATGGGCACATATTCAAAACGACCATGATAGTTATGTCCCCCTGTGAAGAGATTGGGCGTCAAAAGCCCTCTGAAAGAGAGACTGGATCCATCTGTACCACCACGGACAGGCACTATACGGGGTTCAATCCCTGCGTCTTTCATCGCTTGTTTTGCTGTCTCCACTATATGCATGGCATCCTTGATTTTCTCGGCCATATTAAAGTACTGATCTTCAATCTTACACTCCAGTACGTGAGTACCGTACTTCTCTTGGAAACTTTGAGCCACGTCAGCAACTCTCTGCTTACGGTCCTGAAACCTCTGCCAATCATGATCTCGGATAATATACTGCAATACCGTTTTTTCCACATTCCCCTGAAAAGAGACCAAGTGATAAAACCCTTCGTATTTTTCTGTTTTTGCTGGAGTCTCGTCAAAAGGGAACATCCCTGCGAATTCCGTACCTATAAGGGCGGCATTGATCATTTTGTCCTTCGCCGTGCCAGGATGAACGCTTCTTCCATATATAGTAATGACCGCTTTCGCTGCATTAAAGGTCTCAAAATTCAACTCTCCCAAAGGCCCTCCATCTACTGTGTAAGCAAAATTCGCCCCAAATTTCTTCAGGTCTAAAAGTTTCGCCTGATGACCAATCTCTTCGTCAGGAGTAAAACAAACCTTTACAGGACCATGCTGAATGTGAGGGTGATCTTTTAAATATTCCACAGCAGCCATAATTTGAGCCATACCACCCTTATCATCCACACCAAGAAGAGTGGTACCATCGGTAACAATTAAATCGTGCCCCTTATAATGTTCCAGCTCAGGAAAATCTTGAGGAGAAAGGAGAATATTTTGTTCTTCGTTCAACACAATATCTCCGCCTTCGTAGGAAACAATTCTGGGTTTTGCGTTCGTGCCGGTTACTTCATAGGAGGTATCGAGATGAGCGATAAAACCGACTGCAAGAACTCTTTCTTTTTTCACGTTGCCAGGGAAAGTCCCCATAACATAGGCATGATCATCTACTGAAATATCCACCATGCCAAGTGCCTCCATCTCCTTCGCCACCTCTCGGGCCAACTCCATCTGTCCACTCGAACTGGGAACACTTGAAGAATCTTCTACTGCACGAGTATCAAAAGAAACATATTTCAGGAAGCGCTCTACCACTGAAGACATTACTCTCGTTCCTCCTTCTGGCCTAAAAAAGAACGGAGCATCAACACTTGGGTACCTCTATGCTCCGTTCTCATTTTTATCTTGGCTATTTATGATAAAACAAATTATCCATCAAAGAAAGGGGAATTGATCACTCGGATTCGCCACGTATTATAGACGTGCTGCTCCATAAGCTGACGAGCTAATTCACCATTTTGGTCACTCACTGCCTGAATAATAGCCCGGTGCTCTTCATATGTATAATTGTTCCCTTCCCTATGCGAAGATAACTCCCGGCTTTGCCCGTCTAGGAAAAACCTTCCAAAGTAAAAGATATAAAGAGATGAACGTAAATAGAGAGCCTCAAAAGACCGCTCAAGATATTCATTTCGAGCCATTCGCACTAGCTTTCGATGAAAAAGTTCGTTAAGCTGCGTAGCTTCCTTCCTGCTTAAAACAATATCCATCTCGCGTTCGTTGACTTTCCACAGCTCCTCCACTTCAAGTTCTGTACGGTGAATGGCCGCTTCTCGAGCTATCATTCCCTCTAAAGCCTGCCTGGCCGTAAAAACTTTCTCCATATCCTCTAAAGAAAGTTTAGGAACCTGGTAGCCTCTCTGACCATGGACTTTCTCCAACACTCCGTCTGCTACCAAACGACTGAGAGCCGTACGGATGGGCGTTCTGCTCATACCCATTTTTTGAACAAGCTCAGGCTCGTACATACGATCTCCTGGTTGTAATTCATGGGCAACTATTAAGCCAATCACATATTGGAAAGCTTGTTCTTCCGCAGGTAAAAAAGCTTCCATCTAGACCCTCCTTCAGATGTTGTTCTTAAACCGTTGTCCCAGTTAAAATACCAACTACAACCTCCATGGACTTTTCCA